>Ga0172380_10000404_pt1 | contig 86211 bp, 140 predicted proteins | sample Leawe162metaG_FD_119747 | JGI IMG/M metagenome (GOLD analysis project Ga0172380, IMG submission 119747) | Leachate microbial communities from a municipal landfill in Southern Ontario, Canada - Leachate well 162 metaG | ecosystem: Engineered > Solid waste > Landfill > Unclassified | place... | reverse complement strand
GCAAACCCGGTGGGGGCGTAGTTGTTGGTATCGCCCGCCGGGAGCGCCGCCGGCGTGATCGGATCCGCGAACTCGGTAGGTCCGCCGCCGCCACCACCGCCGCCTCCGACGTCGCAGATGCCGATGTTGACGATCGGCAGGCCCGGATCCACCGTCGGCACGCCGTTACGGGTGACTCGCATGAAGTCCGGCGTGAACACGGCCGTCTGCTGACCGGGCGCGGAGAACGACATCTGCTCCGCCCACGAGACTCCACCGTCCGTGCTGATCTCGATCAGGACCGCACCCCTGAAGGCTCCCCCGACGTGAACCGTGTGGAGCTCTCCCTCGAGCGCGCCCGTGTCCACGTCGGCGCCGTCGCCGTTGCCCGCCGGCGCGACCAGCGCCACGAACTCGGTGCCGTCGTCCGAGCCACCGATGTTGATGATGGGCGCCATGCCGCCCCGGAAGTCCGAGACGGTCGCGCGAATCCACCGACACGCGATCGGGATCGTGACCGTGCCCTCGCCGCGGAACGTCTGGATCGTCGTCCACGAGCTCGCGCTCGAGGAAGGGTCGTTGTTGATCTCGATGTTGACGGTCGGGATCAGATCCCAGATGCCGCTGACGATGATGGTCTTGTTGGCGCCGAACGCCGAGAAGTCCACGGGCGAGCCCGAGCCGTTGCCGGCCGGAGCGGTGACGGGAAGAAACAGATTCGCCATGGTGATCTCCTCGGGCGCGTTGCAGTCAGGTCTAGATCTGGATTCAGGCGACGCGCGTGATGACCACGTTCTTGAACGTGAACGAGTTCCCCGCGTCTCCGCTGATGCCCGTGAGCTCGATCAGGTTCGCGACCGTCGTGTCGACCGCGACCGTCGCCACGCTGGCGGTGATCTGCGGCGCCGCGCCGGGCGTGATCTGATCGATCGATCCCATCGCGGTGCCACCGGCACCGGCCGTGCGGATCGTGACGAGCGCGTCGATCTGGAGACTGGCGTTGTCGCCAGGGCGGAACCCCGTGATCGCCGCCGCGATGTTGCCGGTGAGCGTGTTGGGGCCGATGCGCACGCGCCAGATCGGATCGCCACCGACCACGGTCAGCGCCATGATCGCGTAGCCCGTGATTCGATACGTGGCGCCGCCGACAAGCACGTTCGCGGGAACCGAGAGCGCCAGGATCCGCGCCTCCGCGTTCGCGATCGTGACGTCCGCGGTGAGGCGCGCGTTGAGGGCGTTGAGGTCCTGCATCAGCCGGGCGAGGGCATCGGTGCCCCACGCCGTCGTTCCACCCAGCGGCTGCACGAGAATCTGTGCGTCGTTCGCGGTCTGGAGCGTGATGGCCTGACCTGCCCCCGTGGCAACGACCTCGATGCCGACGCCGTTGCCGTTGTCGGTCGTGATGATCACGCCGACGTTGTTGGTGTCACCGTTGAGCGTGATGCTCGCAGTCGCCTCGTCGACGGATCGAGTGATGACCGTCCCGGTCGCCTCGAGCAGGGCGGTGGCCGTCGCCGGCGCGGCCTCGTCGACAACCTGCACACGCATCTGCGCGTAGGCGGTGCCGACGTTGTCGCCGGCGATGGCCTCCGCGCGAGCGAACTGATCGCCGTCTGCGACGTCCACCGACCTGGCGCGAAATAGAGCCACGCCGCCGGCCCCGAGGTCGGCGCCCTCGGCCGCAAGGACGGCCTGGGCGCTGGGGATCGCGCCCTGCGCGATCACCGTCGAGTACGCCTGCATCACCGGCCCTGCATCCTGCGACTCGGCCTTGACCTCCGCGAGCGGATCGGAGCCCGTGGCCGTCAGGTGCGCGGACGGCACGTTGTCGTCGTCGTCGTGAATGAGCAGAAGGCGTGCGTCGTACGAAACGCCCAGATCGTCTCCGCTGACCGCGACGTTAACTTCCTCGGTGAGCGTGCCGGTGAGCGTGGTGCCGCCATCGGGCTCGACCAGAACAGAGTCCCCCAGCGTGGAGCCGTCCGGGGTCCACCGCGCGAGGTGCTCGTACGTCCCGGCGCCCGTGATACCGCCGCCTCCGCTGCCGGCCGCCTCCGAGCCGCACACGTCGACGATCGGCAGGCCGGGGCTTGCCTCGCCCGCCTGAATGCCCGTCCGCACGACCCGCAGGAACTCGCCGACGATCACGGCCGAGATGATCTTCGAGATCCCGCCGTTGCTGATGAACGACATGCCGGCGACCTGCGCCCACGAGGTCTCTCCGTCGTTGGACACCTCAAGGTTGCACGCGCCCTTGTAAATGCCGGAAACCTGCACCGTGGTGAAGTCGCCCAGTGCCGAGATGTCGACGCCGGCGCCGGCGCCGTTGCCCGCCGGCGCGACGAGCTCGGCGGCCTGCGTGCCGATGTCCGTCGAACCGACGGAGACCGTCGGAGCTCCGCCCTGCGTGTAGTTCGTCGTCACGGCGCGCATGAAGCGGCAGGCGACGTTGACCGTCTTCTCGCCCGCGCCCCGGAACTGCACCAGCGGCGTCCAGATGAGGTTCGCGTCGTCGTTGGACACCTCGATGACGACGAACGGCTCGAAAATCGTGCCGTTGCCCTCGACGACGATCGTCTTGGTCGCGCCCAGCGTGGTGACGTCGATGGCGGCGCCGGCGGCGTTCGCGGCGGGTGCGGGGAGGTCGAGGTAGAGGTTCGCCATGGTGATCAGTCCTTCGTGAGCAAGTAGAAGAGGAGGCCAGCGGTTCCCAAGAGCAGGAGGTTGCCGGCGATCCCCGTGAACATCCGCGAGCTCGAGAGCCACGCGATCGGATCGAGGTTGTTGGTCGCGTTGCTCTCGCCCGCCGCGAACGCGGGGACCGGCTTCTTGCGCAGCTCCCAGTGCACGTGGTTGTACGAGCTCACGGTGCCGATCTGATCGCCCGCGCGCACGCGGCGGCCGGCGTACGCCAGCGAGCTCGTGCCGCGCGCCATGTGCGCGACCATGTGGTAGAGGCCGTCGTCGTCCCCGCGCACGATCGCCAGGTAGGGGCCGTAGCCCGAGAACGGCGAGCTCGTCCCGTCGGAGACCTGGACGATCACCCCCGACACCGGGGATCCGACCGCGCGGCCGGGCGCACCGTTGACGTCGACGCCCGGGTGCTTGCACGGGTAGCCCGAGACGCCGCACGAGCCCTGCGCGGAGCTCGCGCGGACGGCCATGAAACCGCCGTTGTTGCCGACGACCAGCGGCCAGATCGGCGGCTGCGGCGTGCCCGGCACGGGCATCGGCGTGGAGACGGTCGTCGCCATCAGCGACTCCGTGGGTTGCGCTTGGGCGGCACGTCGTCGATCGGCATGCCGCCGCGCGACGTAACGTGCTCGCCGCCCTTGGGGCAACGCTCGCTCTCGTGTGCGTCCTTGATCACGACGCCGATGCGACCGAGATCGACCCTGCGACACGCGCGTCCGCACTTCGCGCAGACCAGCGGGTAGCGGAGGTTGTGCGGGTTGTCGCGAGGCGTGCCCGCGCGCTTGTACATCTTCCACCCGCCACGCGGCTGCTGCAGGCGAGCTGCTCCGCCGTCGCCGGCGATCACGATCCCGTAGGCGATCGAGTCCTTGGGATCCGGGTTCGCGAGCTCGATGGCCTCGGACATGGCGACCTCGAGATCGCCGTCCCACTCGACCGCGTGCGTGTCCTTGGGGTCGTCGTTGATCTGGATGACCAGCCAGCGGTTGCGCGGCAGCCCCGACGGGTTGATCGTGATCAGCCCCTCGGTGCGGCGAAGCTCCGCCTTGGCCTCGGGCAGCTGCTCGACGTCGAAGTCGGTGACCTTGATCGCGTCCGGCAGCTTATGGTTGCACTCGTCGCACGACTCGACCACGAGCCCGTACTCGTTGCTCTCCGAGACGATCCATCCCGGGCAGTCCTTCGAGCACTTGTCCTTGGGGCGGCGGAGGTTCAGGAGCTCGCGGACCTCGGCGACCGAGCGGGCCGGGTTCCTGCGCCTCATCGCGCGCCTCGCCTCGCGGCGGGCGGGGTCCTCCTGTCCCTCCGGCGGATCGTCTGGATCAAACGGCACGCACTTCACCCAGCCGCTCGCTGCCGCGCCGCCGCCAGTCCAGATCTTGTCACCGGGCCTCATCGCGCGAAGCCGATCGCATAGCTCGACGTCCTCCGCATTGGCGGCGATCATCTGGGCGAGCGAGTAGCTGCGCGACGACTCATCCGTCACAAACTGTCGGTCGTCAGGGTTGCGGCGTGGGCGCTGCGCGTGGTGCAGCAGCGTTCGCGCGGCCGCATCGGGCGTCATCCCGCGCCTCCACATGGCCTCCGTATCGGGGGCGCCTTCGATGCCCGGCATGTCGGCATGCACGCCGTGCTTGACCTGCGCGCGATAGAACTCGTCATCCCACTTCCCGCGACTCAGCGGTTGAGCGACCGGAGGGAGCATCGGGGTCGTGCGGCCGTGCCCGCGCTGCGTCTCGCGGAACCTCGAGCGCTCGCCGGCGCGGCGCGGACCGCCAGCGGGGTTCGCGCGACTGCTGTACGGTCCGAGGCCGGGGGCCGGGCCTCCATCGTCGGAGCCGACGTCGCCCGACCAGATCAGGCGATCGCCGACGAGCTCGCACTGGAACCGGGCCAGCTTGATGGCGGACCCCGTGCGCGTCTCCAGTGCCGACGCAACTCGGCCGCGCGCCGGGGCGATGATCCGAGCGCCGATCGCGAGCTTGGTCAGCATCTCGCCGAACTCCAGCGGATCCTCGGGCGCCCTCAGCATCGACTCCTGCATCGCCTGCAGCGACATGTCGTTCGCGTTCTCGTACAGATCGGCCAGGTCGTTCGCCGCCTTGGTCAGCGCCTCGGGCTCGGGCTTGCCGCGCCCGTCGCACGCGTACATCCACAGCGCAGTGGCCATACCCTCGATGATGGTCGTGCGCGTGGACATGGTTCAGGCGTCCTTGGCGATGTTGTTCAAGACGCCGATCTTGAGGCGGCAGAGCTTGGCCGACAGCCCGATGATCCCGCCCGTCGCGCGCTGGTTGTGCGCGCCGGCGTCGGGGAGCTCCCACGGGCACTCGAACGCATCGATCGAGATCGAGCCGCAGTTCATGAACTCGCCGACCGCCTGCGGAGCGTGCGGTCGCCAGTCGATCGCCTTGCGAGTCTCGTCGATCGAGGTCGCGTTGCCGTTGCCGGCGCCGTTGCAGCGCGGGCAGATGATCACGACCTTGAGCGGCTCGCCCTCGATCGCGTAGACGTCCGCCTCGATCAGCTTGTCCTGGTACCGGATCACGGTCGTGCGCTTGCCGTGATCGAGGTTGAACTGCTGCGCGGCGCCGCCGGCGATGCTGGCCTTCTGGCGCACCGCACCCGTTCCGGTCGGATCGCCGATGCCGGGGAGCGGGGTCATCTCTTCGCGCTTGCTGTCGAACATGGTCGTGTCTCCTTCGGTGGGTTACAGGGAACCGACGGAGCTTACTTCTTGCGCTTCTTGAGCAGAAGCACTGCCGCCACGCCAGCGCCGCCGAGGAGGAGCAGGGTGGTCGTCGACGGCCCGCTCGAGACCGGGGCGACCGGGACCTGCGCGTACTGCTGCGCGGCCGTCGCCGCGCCCTGCGCCGCGCGGGTGTTGCCGTACGCGTTGACCGTGTTCTTGACGACGCTGGTGATCGAGTCCCAGATGCCGCCGAGCTCGGACTCGAAGCCCGCGTAGGCCGGGCGCGCGATGATGTTGTTGCGGATGAACGCCATGGTCTTAGTCCTCGTCACGGGTGAGCAGGTAGTAGCCGCCGAGGAGACCGGCTCCGAGCAGCAAGAGGGTCGTGGTCGAGATCCCCGAGGTCGGCGCGGCGGGCGCCATGGGCGGAAGCTCGAGCTTCTCTTCCTCGGCCGGCTTCAGATCGATACCGCCACCGCCGCCCCACGTCCCACCGCCACCGCCGCCACCACCGCCGCCGGGGCTCGAGGGCGGCGGCATGGTCACGGGCGGAACCGGCAAGAGCACCACCGGCGTGATCGCGGGCGGCTGGTAGCTGGCCCCGCCGCCCTTGTGTGGGGAACCACGCCGCGCGGCGTCGGCGCGCCTCGAGGACGGCGAGCTCGCCCCCCTCGATGGCGTCGGCAGCTTCGTGGTCAGCGTCATGCCGATCGTCGATCCGGCGGTGCCGATCGGGTTCGTGATCGGAGGCGGCTTCGGCGTGCCCGGCGGAATGCTGCCGCGGCCGGTGTGCTGCGGCCTGCCCATCGGCGACGAGCTCGTGCCCTCCTGGAGGCCGCCGCTCTTGAGGATCGCCTGCATGCCGCGCGTGCCCAGGATGGTCCCGGCCTGGTTGGTGGCGCCGAGCGAGAGCGGGCGCTTCGGGATGAAGCCCGCCATCGCGCGATCGCGGAGCGCTAGCTGTCGCGCCTGCGCGCGCGACGCGAGACGACGCCGCGAGCTCGCGCCATCGAGCGCGGCGATCGCGTTGACGCCACGCGTGTGGCTATCGTTGTCTCGCTGGTACGACATGACTTAGAACACCCGGCCGCCGAGGCTCCCGAGGGCCTCGTACATGCGCGAGCCCGACGCGACGGTGCCCGAGAGCGCCGTGTTCGTCGTCGACGCCGGCGTCCCGATCGACGGATCGATCGGCTGCACGGCGGCGGCAAACGGAGAGCTCGAGCTCTTCGTCAGGTAGTAGAGCGCGGCGGCCGCGCCGACGCCGATGATCACTTTGGTTCTGGTCTTCATGACGAACGCCTTTCGTTTACTTCCGCCCCAGCAGGTAGCCGAGGACGAACGGAACTCCAACGGCCGCCGCGATCGCGACGGGCTGGATCCACGGCCTCTGCTCCGCGTAGACGTACGCGCGCAACGGCGCGACGACTTTGCGAAGGCCGATGCCGCCAGTCCGACCGGGCGGCGTCTTCGCGCACGCGGTGATCGGAACGCGCTGCTCGATCTGCGCGAGCTGGTTCACGCGGCAGAGGACCTCGGGCAGGTACGGATCGGTCACGACCTTCGATCCCGTGCCCAGCGCGCCGCCGGCGTTGTTGAGCGTCTGGATCACGACGGACGCGAAGTCGCCGAGTGCCGAACGGGGCTTGCGTGACAGGTAGCTCATGGTCACGTTGCCTGGGATAGGCGTGCTCGATGCCGCCGCCGCTGCTCATGCCCGCCCACGTCTTCCGGGTGTTTATCGTGGACGAGCACTTCTTCGGCGGAAGCATCCAGCGCGCCTACCCCATGCGACGCCCCTTCTTGCGCGTGGCGAGGTACCCGAGCGCGAGGAGACCGACGACCAGCACGGGCGTGCTGATCGGGAGGCTTGGTCCCATCGAGGGAACGCCCTTGGCGTCGGCCAGGCGGTTCTGATCGCCGTAGAGCCGCACGACATCGGTGACGGCCGCCAGGTTCTTGGCGACGTACGCGACGGGGTTTGCCCACGCCGATCCGACGGTCTTGATCAGCGCCTTGGTCGACGCGTCGGCGTACGCCATGTCGGCGGCGCCGGCGCGGCGGGTCAGCACCCACAGCGCACGAGACGCGACGTCGCCGTCGAGCCCGCCGATCACGGGCAGCGGCGTCGGCGCGATCTGAAACGCGATCGGCGCACCGCCCGCCGCCGTGTAGCGGTTGAGGTGTGCACGGAGGAACACGATCGGATCGACGCCCGACGGAGCTCCGGTCGCGCTGATCGCCGTCGGATCGACGAGGTCGCCCATGGCTCCGCCCTTGCCGCGACATTCGCAGCCAGAGAGCACGGCCTGCGGGCGGATGAACGACATGGACTAGAGGTTGACGATCCGGTAGCCCGGGAAGTCGACGTGCAGCGTGCCCTCGGTCGGCGGCGTGGCGCCGTCGAACGTGATCCGGTTGTAGGTCGGCACGAACACCAGCGCCGCGTTGGGCGACCACACGGTCGGCACCGCGCACGGGATCAAGTTGTCCGGTCGCGACAGCATCGGACCGCGCGGCGCGTTCTGGAAGTTGCGCTGGTTGCCGCCGTCCTGGAGCTCGTACGAGATGTCGATGCCGTCGGTGTCGTAGACCTGATCCGGCAGCGGGAAGCTCGAGACCGGGCGCCACCGACCGAAGTTGGTGGCGTTGGTCGGCGCCGTCGGACGCCACGTCACCATCGGGTAGTGCGTCATCACGAACGGGCCATCCTGCGAGACCTGGATCAGGATCGGGTTTCCGCGCGTGCCCTGCGCGGACGCCGCGAACGTGATCTCGCCGGAGAGCACGCTCTCGATGCGGCGGCCGGGGATCCGGTCGATCTCCTCGGTGATCGTACGCGGGCGAGACATGATCTCGCGGATCTGATTCTGGAGGTTCGCGATCGCCTGGTTCTGGGCGAGGGCGTTGTTCTCGAGACGGCGAACGAGAGCTTCGAGTGACATGGTGCGGATCTCCGAGGTGGGTTGCTCCGCCTATTCGGCGGGTGTCTCGCTCGAGCGGTCCCGAGCGGTGCTCACGTCAACGACATCGAAGGTCTACGGGGTGAGCTCGCGAAGGTCGGCGAGCTCGTGGTGCTCGGTGGTCCGGTCAAGGTCCACCGAGCGGTCGTTACTGAACGTCGCGGGTCTGGTACCCGTTCAACGTGTAGCTACGAACTAAGTGCTCGTAACTACTGGACGTCGCGGGTCTGAAGCCCGTCGACCATGTACATCACGACCTTCTGATCATCGGCCGCGCCGCTGTTCAGACCGTCGAGCGCGACCGTCGTGCCGATCGAGAAGAACGTCGCCTGGACGGCGAAGTTCTGGCGAACCGGGACGATGATCGGCCGGGCGAGCTTCAGGATCGCTTCCTGGGTGGGCTCGCCGAGGTTGTAGATGGCCGCGGCCGAGTCGAAGCCCGAGATGCCGCCGCCCGAGGGCATGTACCAGCACGGGGCCTGGAACATCGGCTTCTCGCCGACGACCAGCGTGAAGTACAGCTGCGAGGCAACTCCCTGGTAGTTGTCGCGGCGGTTGGTTCCGTCGAAGAACAGCCAGCAACGCAGCGCGAGCGCCACGTAGGTCTGATCGGACGCGAACTGACCGGCGACCTGGAGGTTGGTGAGACCCAGGTTACCGACGTTCGAGTTGCCGAAGAGGTTGGTCGTGTTCTGGAGGACCGGCGACGGGTTGCCCGTCGTGCGGATGAGGGTGTCCCAGAAGGGCTGGTGACGACGTTCGCGAACTCCTGCGAGGCGGGGCATATCTGTTCTCCTGCTGATGCGGTTCGTTTGGTTTTGCGCAACGTTCCAAGGCGCATGGCGGGTGCCTCCCGCCGCAACGAAAACGAACAACCAGGGGAAGAGAAAGCGGCGAGCGGCAAACAGCCGCTCGGTGCCGCGACGCGACTAGATGCGCGAGCCGCCGAAGATGCCCTCGTAGAGAGCATCGGGAGCGTCGTAGCCGGCGTTCATACCGGGGACCTCCTCGGTGAACGAGCGCGCGGGCACCGGCGCGAGGAACTGGCGACCGGGGACCGGCGCAAGCATCGCGTGGCGGTTCATGCCGCCGAGGTTGCCCTGACCGAACGGGCCCGCGTCACCGAGTTCGGCGGTGAAGCCCATCTCCTGCTCGAGCGCGCCCATCTCCTGCTCCATCCCGCCGACGGAGATGTAGTCGGACATGCCGTCGACGGCGATGTAGTCATCGACCGCGACGTAGTCGTTCAGACCGGAGCTGAACGCGTCGCCCATGCCGATCATGCCCTTGACGGAGGCCGGGAGGATCGCGGCCAGGATCTCCTGAACCGCGACGATCCCAGCGCCCATCATGATGGCGTTGCGGCGCTTCGCGAGGAACGCGACCTTCTTGGTCGCGAAGTGCGCGAGGAGCAGCGTGCCGATGGCGACCGCCGGGCCCTGGAACTGGCCGAGGCGCGAGATGCCCGGGATGCGCGGCGCGAGCTTGCTCGAGAGCAGCTTCGTACCGACGATCGAGAGCACCACGGGGAGCGCGGACTTCGCCGCGTCCTTGAGGACGGCCATGATGCCGCCGACGCCGTTGCGGCGGAACCGAGCACGACGCGCGATCGAGCGCGCGCGCTTGGTGCCGAACCGCTTCTTGCGGCGCCAGCCGAGGCGCGCGGCCGTACGCCGACCGCGCCGCTTCCGGCGGCGGCGGGACGGGTTCGTCTTGTAGCCCTTGACCGTGCCGCGACCGCGCTGCGAGTGGCGCGGGCCGTAGACCGACACGCGGACCGAGCGCTTCGAGGCGCGGCGAGCCTTGCGCTTGCGCCAGCCACGCTTGGCGGCGCGAGCGTACGAGCTCTTGCGGCGCTTCGCCCGGCGACGGGTGCGGCGCGAGCGCTTGCGGCTGCGGCCGCCCGAGCTCTTCCGCTTGCGGCGCTTCGGCGCGGTCGTTGCCTTGCGGCGCCGGCGGCGCTTCGGCGTGGCGGCCTTGCGCGCCCGCTTCCGGCCGGAGCTCTTCCGCTTGCGGCGACGCGACTTCGCGGCGCCCTTGATGAAGTGACCCTTCTTGTTGCGCTTGCGCGACTTCTTGCGTGCCATTCGCTTGCTCCTGCTGGTGGCCCTACGCTTCTTGCGCTTCGCGGGGTTCACGATGACGACCTTGGCCTGACGACCCGCCCGGCGCGCTGCCGACTTTCGGATCGATCGTGACGTTCGCTTCGCCTTGCGGCGCGCGCGACGCTTCAGCTTGCCCACCTTGGCGGAGCCACGAACGGACGCACGACGACGCGAGCCGGACGGGTTGACGTACATGATGGGCATAGCTCTCTCCAGGTCCTCGTTGACCCCACGACCCGGAGAGAGCGTGGCGGGCGATTCTGGATCTCACCCCGGGGTACCGCTCAACTTATGTCAAGGGTCGATCGCGCGGTTTGTGACGATCTCGAGGTCGGATCAGCCCGAAAAGCAGCCCGAGCCCGCCGCGTACGCGGTCGCGACCGCGCCGGCGACGGTCGCCAAGATGCCGAGAAGCTGGAGCGCGCCCTTGCGGGTGAACTCGTTCTTGCTCTTCACCTCGTCGACGCCCGCCTTCTCCTTGTGCGCCGCGACGTCAGCATCCGCCTTCACCTTGATCACAGCGGTCTCCGCCATCGCCTTGGCGTTGGTGTCGGCCATCGTCACGAGGATGCCGACCTTGCCGAGGACCTCGCCGACGTCCGATCGCATGTCGCCGACGATCCGGTTGAGCTCGTCGACCTTGCCGTCGACCTTCTCGATCTTGGAGTCGACCTTCTCGACCTTCTTGTCGACGCGCTCGACGGAGTCGTGCATCTCCTTGCGAACCTCGCGGATCGCCGCGAACGCGCCCTTGGCGGACGCGGCCGACTGCTCGGAGCGCTTTCGGATCTGCGTCACGGTGTCGCCCTCGACGGGCGTCATCTCCTCCTCGAAGGCTTCCGCGATCGAGCCTGCAGCCGTCTGCGCGCGGACGTTCGGCGGCGGCGTGAGGGGACGGAAAATGTCGCGCTTGTTGTCTTCGGCCATACTGCTCCTGGTCAACCGACGATGCCGCGTGACTCGACGCCAAGGGCCCCGCCCCACACGATCGCCAGGACGTCGGTCTTGTCCTGGATCACCAAGAGCGCCTTGCCGCACGGCGTGGCGTAGAGCTCCGGGAAGGGCTTGATCGACTCGGCTTCGCGGGTCTTGCCGCCGTCCTTGAACGCGAACCCCAGGCACGTGCCGAGGAGCACCAGCGCCTCGGCGTCGCGGATGAACGCTGGGACGGCAACCGTGCCGCCGCGCGCGGGCGAGTAGCAGTGAACGCCGGCGTCGTGCTCGTGGATGTAGTCGATCGGCTTGGGCACGGGGCGGCCGGTGTCGGGGTCGTTCTTGCTCGAGCGATAGAGCACGAACATTGCCTTGCCGAGCTCGCGGACCTTGGCCGGGATCGGGGACGTCGCGCGCGTGAAGATCTTCGTCGGCTTCTTGCGGTGGAACTCCTCGAACTTCTCCTTCGCGGCTTGCGCGGCCGCGGACCGGAGGTTATCGGACGGGTTCGCGCGAGCTCGCCGCGATCGCGGGTTGAACTTGAGGTCATCGAGGTCGAGCTCGAGCATCTTGGCGCGGGCGTGCGGGTCGGACTCGCGGGCGCCCGCCTTCACGCGCGGCCCCGCGTCGAGCTCGAGCATGCGGGCTCGCGCGGACGTCGCGTTCTCGGGCGTGAAGGCACCTTGTTCGTCAAGCCACGTGATGAGATCTAGCGTCGAGTCGGTCTCGAACGTCTCGCCGCTGGACATGTCCGCTGAGTCGAGTGCGTCCTGAAGATCCTGACCGGCTTCGCTGCCGAGCTCGAACACGGTGTACCGAGGCATGTTGTCTTCGGTTCGCGCGAACAGGCGAGCCGGCTGGATGTAGATCTTGAACGGGCGACCGTGGATCGCGAACACGACAGAGTCGGTCATGTCGTTCTTCCACGAGGTGTCGCCGAAGTACGGCAGCGTCGTCAGCACGCGGGGGTACGTGCACCCGAGGACCTTGGTGCGCTCCATCGGGATGCCGACGTCTGCGACCGACGGATCGTTGACAGGCTCGAGCGCGAGCCGCGCGAGGCCCGAACCTTGGTACATGCGACGCGGGCTGCCGACCTTCCATCCGGCAGGGACCTTGGTGTCGTCGATGATGCGCAGGATGTCCACGGGCTTCCCCTCGAACCGCAAATCACCCTCGTACCGCTCGCCGACCGAGTACGCGATCGTCTCGACGTCCATGTGCATGTTGTCGAGCTGACCCGCGCGGCCATCGCCGATCAAGAACTGACCGCTGTACTCGTCGAGACCGATCACGACGGCGTCCTCGAAGTTGTCCACCTCGAAGCCCCAGTCGCCACGATCTCCCACGTAGAACGTCACGAGCTACAGCCCCAGCGCCTTGATGTGCCGCGGCCCGTTCTCGTACGCCCACCACGCGCCGCCGATCAGCACGGCCCACTTCGCCGCCGTCCACAAGGTCGAGATCATGTCGGGAACCTTCACGACCTCGCGAACGAGATCGACCGCGACGCCGACGATCGTCTTGGCGATCGCCCATACCGTGTTGAAGAACGTCATGAACGTCGCCAGCGCGCCCAGCCACCACGGCTGCATGCAGGCGACGAACGCCGCGCCGGCGATCCCGCCAGAGGCGTCTGCCATCGAGTTGGTCACCCAGCGCTTGAGGCCGGGCGCGTCGATCGTGGCGATGCCGGCGGCCTCGGCCTGCCCGCGAGCTCGCGTGAACACGGTCGCCTCGGACATCTTGCGATGGATGTCGGCCAGGACGATCTTGAGCGCGTCCTTGTTGCCACGCGCGTCGAACGACAGGATTTGCTTCTCGACCACCGAGGCCGCGTTCGAGAGCATGGCGTGCGTCATCTTGACGAGCTGCTCGACCTGCGACGTCGTGTAGAACCCGGTCGGGTTCCAGTTCTTGGCGAGGTCGAGGACCTTGGCGTCCATCTGCGCGACGGTCGCGTTGGCAGACGCCAAGCACTCGGCCGCGTCCGACGTCAGCGGCGGGCGGCCGGACAGGATGCGGATCTTCTCGAACGTCTCGTCGACCCATCCCGAGAGGGCGGGTGCGCGGCGAGCTCGCGAGCGGCGTGCGACGTAGTTGGACATGGTTACCTCGTCAGGAAGTACAGGGCGACGGCGCCGATCGCCAGCGCCGGTAGCGAGCTCGAGATCGATCCCGCGTCGCCCATCGACGCGATGGCGCCGCGCGCGGTCGGGCCCGAGCCGATCTTCTTGGCGCCCAGCGGCAGCTTCCACGCCGCCTGCTCGGGCGTGATCCCGACCGGCGATCGCAGGAGCGGCTTGCCCGGCGTTGCCGCGTGGGTCGAGCTCGAGGGAGCCCCGGCCTGGTAGTAGTCGTACTGCCTCGAGGCCCGGTTGTAGACCGAGTAGATCATGGCTACGTCCTCGATCCTCGCCCGCTGTACATCTTGCGAACGCGGCGATCGTCGATCAGGTCGAACACGAACATCGTGCCGAACCCGATCGCCGCGACGACGCCGAGGCCGATCATGCTGGCCTTCATCGCCTGCTTGAGCTCGGGCATCGGATCCTGCATCGGCGGACGCGGCGGGACGTCCTCGTCGGCGCCCATGTGCGGTAGGTAGCTCATCTACTTCGCCTTGCCGAAGCCCTGCGCGAGCGCGATCACCGGCGCGAGCACGGGGGCCGCGTAGCCCGCCGCCGCCCACGCCAGCGCCCAGCCGACCGACTGGTTGCGCTTGTAGCCGTGGAACGCAGTCGCGCACGCGGCGGCCTTGCGGCCGATGCTCGAGTGCACGGCGTCGTTGACGGACTCGAGCGCGTCGATCGCGGCGGTGCCCGACAGGATCTCGGGGCCGCCGGGCTTGGGGATTGGTTCGTACGACCCGAGCGAGAGGTTGTCGCTCGCGCGCTGCGATCCGATCGGAACGCCCGGGGAGCGTCCGCGATTCCAGTGGACCAGGGGTCCGCCCGTGCGCTGATAGGCCATCTTCATGTCGGTCGCCTTTCTTACTTCTTGATGAACGCGCGGTAGATCCACACGCCGGTGAGGGCAAGGCAGAGCACGGTGGTCGGCGTCCACTCCTTGGGAGCGTTTCGCTTCGCGTCGAGCCTGGCCTGCTCCGCCTTGAAGATCGCCATCGCTTCGTCCTGCGCGGCGTCTCCCATGGATCGCAGGTAGGGCACTAGCGGCGCTTGCCCTTCTTGCTCTTCTTGTAGACGACGTACGCGATGCCGCCGAGGAGCCCACCGAAGATGGCCTTCTGCCCGGTCGACATCCCGGAGAACGCGTTGAACGCGCCGGCGCCCGTGCCCGGACCGGGCGGGATCACCGTCAGCCCCGTCTTGGTGACCACCGACGCGGCGACCGACGGCGGCGTCGGCACCTTCGCGGGGACGCCCAGCGAGTCCGCGACCTGCTTGACCTGATCGCCGATCACATCGGAGTCGGCGGCGATCCAGATGCACGCGGCGGTGTTGCCCATGATCTGCGGGTACGCGGCCTGGATCTTCTTGAGGAGCGCGAGCGTCCCGGGCCCGATCTCGCCGTCCTCTCCGATCTTGCCGTAGCCCTTGGAGTGGGCCACGCGGTTCATCTGCGTCTGGAGGTTCTTCGAGTACGCCAGCGCCGGGAAGTTCATCGGCTTGCAGACGCCACCGACGTTCTTGAAGTCCGACTGCGAGATCGAGGTCGTCCCGTCGGACGTCTTCATCAGATCGACGCCGCCGGCCGTCGCCTGCTGGATGCTCGAGCTCGTGATCGCGGACGCGATGCTCTGGACGCCCGCGATCGCGATCGAGAACGGGTTGTAGCTCTCGACGGTGGCGACCATATCGATCGCTCCCATCGCCTGCCGGTAACGTGGACGTGCCATTTTCGGGTGCCCTTCTAGCGCGAGTGCTTCTTGAAGAAGTAGCGGTACGCGAGGTAGCCGCCGAGAACGAGGAACGGGAGGTTGGGGACGTCGGGGAGGATTCCCTCGAGCGACACGGGCGGCTTGCCGGCGACCGCGCCGTAGGTCTGCGCGAACCGCTTGCCGTCGTTGCGCGCGGCGACGATCCGGTTGATGAGATCGAACCACGGGCGTTCGTTCCACGTCGGGCCCGCCAGTGCGTGGAGGCAGTACGCGGTGTTCTGATCGATGCGGCCGGAGGCAATGATCCACGTGGCGCCCATGCGCTGCATGGTCTGCTGCAGGCCGCGCGTCATCTGCTTGACCGCCGCCATGCCGGGATCGGTCTGCGCCGGCCCCATCATCATCGTCGGGATGACCGAGGTCGCGTTGAAGTCGCCGATCCCGATCTCGGCCAGGATTGCGCGGGCGTTGGAGGTATCGGCGTCCATGGGTCAGTCCTTGAGCGCGAAGTAGAGGATGCCGAGGGCGGCCGCGCCGCCGATCGCGAGCGTCGTCATCGACGGCCCCGCCGGCGGCGTGTAGACCTGCTGCGGCGTGATCGCCGGCGCCGTCGCGTTGGCGAACAGCGCGCCGAAGATCTTGCCCGCGACCGAGGCGGCGTCCGATCCCGAGCTCGAGCTCGGCTTGGCGGGAGCGGTGCCCGGCTTCTTGACCGGCGAACCACCGATGTAGTTGCGGCAGTACGCACCCGGCGCTGCGTTCGCGCAGAGCGGGAGCTTGTTCGGGTCCATCGTGCCCGACGTGAACTCCATGTCCTCCTTCCAATCGGAGAGGGCGGCCGGACGACGCTTGGTTCCGAGATAGCTCATGACTTCCTCTTCTTCGCGATGATCACCAGAGCGATGGCGCCGACACCGAGCAGCGCGGGGAGGGTGTAATCGGTCGCCGGCGCGACGCCGGGCGGCAGCGGAGCTCCCACCGGCTGCGCGCACATCTGCGACGCGATCGACGTTCCGGCCGCGACCGCCATGCCGTACGGGCCCGCAACCGCCGCCGCCTGCCCGGCCTGCGTGGCGCCGGGCTGCTGAACGAGGTTGCACGTCAGCCCCGCGACCTCGGAGACGATTCCGGTCGTGACCTGCTTGATCGCGTCGATCGACGCGCGCGTCGGGACCATGTGGATCGCGACGAACGCGTCGACGGCTGCCTGCACGAGGCCCGGGTCCGGCTTCCACGACAGCTGGAACGTGCCGTTGCCCGTGGTCTTGAACCGCAGTGCTTCGGTGACGCCGGTCGTCGGGTGCTTGAACTTGCCGATCGGATAGCCTCCGGTCGCCACCGACGTCGGGAGCTTGCCGCTCGAGCCGAGGCCCATCGACGACATGCTCGTCATCGGCAGCGACGCGATTCCGCTCGGCGTCGTCGCGACGTGCCCGTACGCCATCGCCGCCGCCTTCGCGAAGCCCTGCGCGAGCGCGCGACTCTGCTCAGAGGTCAGCGAGCTCACGAAGAAGTTCGTCGGCTTGTTCGGCTCGTCGAGCAGCTCCCACGGGCCGACCTTGAGCCACTTCGCGGTGGTCAGCGACGCGCCCTGGCCCGCGTTGACGAGCGCGGTCGCGGTGGCCGCGCGCTGCTCGGGCGTCTGCGTGGTCAGCGTCTGCTGGATCGTGCTGTTGATCGTCCCCGCCGGCGCCGACACCGAGAATGCGGCGTCGCCCATCGCTCCGAGCGCGGCTGCGCAGCCATAGCACCCCAGCCCCAGGAGCGAGCGTGGCTGGGGTGCGGTGCGGCTGCCGCCGACCTGCGCGAGCTCCTTGACGACACCCTCGGTGACGGCAGCCGCGATCCCGTGCGCGAGCGCGGCGCGCGGCGGCATCTTGAGGCACGAGGCCGCGCGCTCGGCGTAGCGCTTCGACCGCGCGTAGAGCGTCGGATCGATCACGTCCATCGCGCGCTTGAGCGTCGGAGCTCGCTCGGACGGCGGGAGGCTCGAGACGCGCGAGATCATCGACGCGGCCGCGCGCTTGCCGTACTGCACGTAGACGTTGGCCGATCTCGAGTTGTAGGGCGGCGCGTCGTCGCCGAGGGTCTCCATCTTCAGCACGACGCCGCGGCCCGAGGCCGGACTCTCGCCGGTGATCCGCGTGAACTGCTGATCGAGGTAGTTGGGGATCTCGGGGCCGTAGTAGCCGCGCGGGAGCCACTTGGTGACGGCTGCGCCCTGGCCATAGCCCTCGTCGTCGACATAGCGAGGGATCGCGTAGCCCGCGTTGCCGATCTTGGGCGCGTCGTAGGTGCCGCGCGGCGTCTCCGCCGTGACGAACGCGCGGCGCTCGAGCCCCTCATCCATCGTGGCCTTGGTCTGCGCGTACCCGGGGTTCCACGCGGGCGGGAGGTTGTAGAAGTTGTTCGCCATGATTGTCCTTACGCGATCGTCCAGGTCTTCATCGCCACGATGCGACCGATCATCTCGTTGGTCTTCTCGGCCGCAACGGGATCGAGGGTGATCCACAGGCGGGTTCGGGGATCGAGCGCGCGGCAGTACACGTGGCTGTACTGCTGCTGTCCGTTGAAGTGCATCCGCTTGAACGCGACCGTCACGAGCTCGACCTGACCGCCGATCGCCAAGCAGAGCGCCGCGATCAGCGCCGCCATGTCGTCGCAATCAAGGCACGGACGCTGCCCGTCGAGCAGCTGCTGCGCGATCACGTACGGCGCGCGGACGAGCTCGACGGTACGCGGATCGCGCATGTACCGGCAGCGCTGGAGCACGTAGTAATAGATGGCGAGGTACTCGGAGGCGTAGTCCTTCGAGTCAATGCCCTGGCAGATCGACTCCGCTAGCTGGCGGACGATCATCGATCCCTGCGACGTAAGCGCGGAATGCCGCATGACCTCGATGGTCTGCGGCGCGCCTCGGTAGGGGAACTTCAGGACCTTGTCGCCGTGCTCGGGCACTCCATGTCTTCCCCCCGGAAGAGGAGGAGCAGCGACAACGACGGCGGGCGCGAGCCCTGCTCGGAGTCTACAGGGATTCCGGGCAGGTTCGCAATCGCGTCGGGATCACTCGGTCGGCGGCGCGGGCTGCTCTTCGCCCAGGAGGTGCGCGGCGACCTTCTTGGCCCAGTTGCGGCCGCTCTGCGTCATCAGCGCGGACGTCCCGTCGAGCTTGGCGACCTTGATCAGGAAGTCCGTGACGCCCAGCGTGCGGATCGCGCCCAGCACCGTCGGCGGAACCATCGGTCGGGCGCTGTCCGCGAACGTCTTCGGATCGGTGCCCGAGCGGTACGCGCCCTCCATGAACGACACCGCCTGCGCCACCATGTCGGGGTCGACGGCCGGGATCTCCACCTGCTCCCCCGACTCCTTGGTGATCGCCTGCGGCTTCTTTTTCACGGGGACCATGCCCTGCGGGGTGCGGATGAACACCTCGCCCGTCGTCGTGTCGCGGACCATCCGCGACTTCGGGGCCTCCTGGACCTGCTGCTGCGGCTTGCCGCCGCTCCCGACGCGCTCGGCCATCGAGACCACGGCCGGCAGGTTGCCGATCGCGCCGATCACCTTCGTGAAGGTCGACTCCTCGGCCTCCTCGTCGCCGCCGACGAGCTCCTTGAGCGCGTTCATCTCCTCGAACTTCTCCTTGAACGACTGCTCCTTCTTGGCGCGCAGCGCCACGAGCTCGGCGTCCATCTTCGTCAGCTGCTTGTCGAGCGCGGAGAGCTCGCGCTCGAGCACGGTCTTCTGGGTGTCCGCCGCGTGCTTGGCAAACCCGACGATCTGCTCGTTGCCCGTCTTGATCTGCGCGAGCTCGCGGTCGTGCATGCGCTCGACCCGATCGAGATCGCGCTGGAACTGATCGCGGAGGTTCTTCTCGGTCTGCGCGAAGCCCTCCTTGAGCATGCGGACCTCGGCCTCGTGCTGCGTGCGGAGCGCCGTGATCCGGGCGGACTCGTTGTCCATCAGGGTCGAGAGCATCCGATCGCGGAACGGGTCCGCCGGCGCGTTGCGGGCGGCTGCGAGCTCCGCGTCCTTGGCGGCCAGGAGGCGCGTCAGGCTCTCGACCTGGAGCTCGAGCGGCCGCATCAGCATCTGGAGCTCCGCGAGCGACGGGCCCGATGGCGCGCGGTGGCGCTCGCTGCGCTCGTACTCGAGGTTCTTGTTCTGGATCTCGAACATCCGATCGAGCAGCTTGCCGGTCGTGGGGTCCGGCGGAGGGGGCGTGTACACGGGCTGGTTCGCGCCCGGCTTGATCGCCCGCGGCACGTCGGTCAGCTTCGGATCGCCGGCGAGCTCGGTCGTGCGAGCGGCAAAGTATTCCCACCGGCCCTTGGCGTTGCGGGTGCGCACGACGATCTGGTAGGTGCCGCCGCCGTGACGGAGCTGGATCTCGTCCTCGTCGATCGTGCGATCGTACGAACCGCAGAGGCCGTCGGTCTTCTTGCTCTCGCCGGTCTCTGGATCGGTCACGAACTTGGGCTCGCGCCGGATCACCGCGACCTTGAGCGGGACCTCGCCGGCGATCTGATCGAGCCACGCCTTGATCTCGAGGTCGGACTGGTTCTTGAGCTTGAGCAGAGTCGGCGACATCGCGCCCCGGCCGCCCGCCGGCTTGTCGTCCTTCTCGTCGAGCTCGTCCTCGTCCTCGGCCTTGTGCTCGCGCTCGAGCTTGGCGGGCCGGGGCGGAATCTCGGAGACGTCGAGCGCGGGATCGAGCTTGCGCTTCGAGCTCGCGCGCAGCGGCGGCGGAATGTTGTTGTTCTCGATCTCGGACTCGATCGTGGTCTCAGTCGTTGCCATTGGGGTCCTCGTCATCATCCTCGGGCTCGCCGACGATGATCTCGGCTAGGGTTTCGTTCGCGGAGACCAGGAGCACCTTGAACGCGTCGATCTGCTGCGCCAATTCGGTCTCGGCCGGAGTCAGGCGCGCCTTCAGTGCGTCCGCTAGCTTGTCGCCGATCAGGAAGATGTTGGCGAACACACCGGCGGTCGTCGGGGTCAGGAGGTCGCCCTCCTCTTCGGCGAGCTCGAGCACGGCCTCGTCGACGTCGTTGAGCTCGACGACGATGGCGCCCATCTTCTCGACCAGCGACTGGAGGAACGGCCACAGCGTTTCCTTGAGGTGCTTGGTCACGTCGCCGACATCGCCGATGCCGACGAGGTCGCGGATGTTGAGGTTGAGATCCTTGCTGAGGTCCTCGATCTCGTTCTGAAGTTCATCGATCGCCATGGGCGTCCTCCTGGTGGTGTGCGGTTGCGTCGGCCCACGACTTCTCGAAGGCGTTGTGCTCTTCGGAGCTGAACTGCTTGAAGCGCTCGACCTTCGCGCGGCGCGTGATCGGCACCGGCGCGTAGCCGAAGCCGTCGACTGGATCGTGCCGGTTGCACTCCTTCACCGGCTGGCCCGACAGATCGAACTCAATCCCCGGCGACGGGTAGCACGTGCGCGTCACGGTGACGCGAACCTCGCCGCTCGAGCCGTCGAGCGGATCCTGCGCGTCGACCTTGGACACGAGGCGATGAAAGTTCGCGCACGGCCCGAGCTCGCAGAGCGAAATCGGGGAGATCGGCAGCGGCTCGACGGGCGCGGGCTCGAGTTGAGGTGCGCCATCTTGGATCGGCGGAAGCGGCGCTGGCGAGAAATTGGCCGTCATGCGGGCCGTTGGGTTGATCGGGTCAGCCACGTAGAGCTCCTTTGTGCATGTGGGCGGCATGATGAGCACTCCCGTTCAACTTCGCACCGTCTCTCATCGGTGTTTCGATGCTGTTTTCAGCATGTAGATCCCGCCTTCGGACTGGGTGTACCAGACCCTGGGTGTCAGCCCAGGGCCCCCAAACCGCGTCAAATACCTGATTTCCTGTCGAGAACCCCCCTCGGGAGTGTCAGTTTTCGCCCGATCTGACACCCGAAAGTTGGCACGAGACCCTCCGATCGGGCCTCGGAGCTCCCTCCCGAGGGTCAAACCCTCGTTTCCTGGTCGAGACTCGCCGAAAACGAGACTTGGCCCGATTGATGGATTACCTCGATTGCCTCGGAAGTCTCTGAGGCGCCAAACAACCGGCGGGCATGGCCCGCAGAGAGATAGGTGGGCATGGCCCGCTATACAGACCGCAAGGTCAACGGATCTCGCTTCTGCGAGATCACGATCGAGTACGAGTCGCGGGACGGTGGTCCGCCGCGCCTCTCGATCTGCGGAACGGAGGGACGCGTCGTTACCCCCGTGAAGGCCCGTAAAGAGGCGCTGTCCTATTGGACGTCCTACTTTGACGACTCCCCCGAGGAGATCGTCGGGCTCAACAAGCGCTTTAACAAGCGCCTCACGTCGTCGCGTGGCGCGGCGAAGTTCGTACTAGAGACGGACGGCGCGCTACACGGTCTCGATGTCCACGCGGAGACGGACGATCGCGTGTTCGTCGGCGAGTCGTGGGGGCAGATCGTGGAGACGATCAGGGAGTGGTTCCCGGAACACGCGGATCTCCTGCCGTTCCACCTCAACGATATGAAGGCGGGCGCGCCCGATCAGGAGGCTGCGCTCGATTCCGCGCCGCGCGACTGGTGGCGCAAGCTACCCGGGGGCAAGTACGGACCCAGCTACTACGAACACGCGTGTATGGCGCTCGCGATCGGTGGCCTCTACGTGTCTCAGTACGACGGGGATATCCACGTCACGGGGCGCGGAAAGATGCCCGGACGTGGCTACATCTACGGTCGCGGATGGGTCGCGATGCCACTCCCCGAGGAGATCGATCGGCGAGTTCGCGCGCTTGTTGCTGCCGACGAGTGATCGCACTACAGACCGAGTGATCCGCCGTGGATCGCGTCGTGTCGATAGCTCGATCAGTCAACCATCAACCAAGGAGAGTGGCATGGCCACGTACCGATACACGGTCGCGATCTGTTTCGCGAATTACCGCCCACCGATGAAAGCGTTTCCGATCTCGATCGAGCACGCTTTCACGTCCAAGATCGCCGCCGAATCATTCGCGGAAGCGATCTCGCACTACCTCCCCGCGCGGGATGAGGCCATCGAGGAGGGAATGCCGCTCGCGTGGGTTCTCGTGTCCGCGCTGGCGACGACGTACGCGACCCGCGTGTCGATCGCCGCGTCTCACTGCTACCTCAGCTTCGATCCGGGGGGCGTCGTCGTGAAGCGACACCCGATCAACGCTGGTTTCTACGGCGCGCGTTGCGTCACGTGTCACGTGTCACGGGAGGCGGCGTAATGGCGTGCCTCGGATGCGCACGAGAGGAATGTGGGTTTCCTGGTAGCGACCAGACCCACGATTCCGAGTGCCGCAAGGCTCGACGGTGCCGGATCGAGGATGCGTCGTGCGAGACCCCAGCGGGCGTGAGCGATGGCGCGTACGGTCTCCTCAACGTGAGCGGAAACCCGACGGCGATCGGCGACGCCATCGCACGCGAGATCGGCGCGATCGATCTCGATAACGGAGACGGTGGGCCGCCCGTCGTGTTCCTCGACGTGAGGATCCGGATCTTGCGGCGCTACCTCACGCCGACGGAGCGCGCGACGCTGATCGCCGCGTTCGATGCGGGGATCGCAGAGTGCGAGGCTGATGCAACGCACGGGGCGCAACCGCGTGGCCTCGTCGCGCTTACCATGGCGCGCGACTTGGGGTACGACTGGGAACGCGACGACGATCTCATGACATGGGCGCTCCGAGCGTCGCCTCTGGAATCCATGATCGAAACCAAGCGACGCGCGCTCGTCGCGTTGTGCGGCGAGGGCAAGTAGCGAAGCCTCGATCCCACGATCGAGCGGTTGTGACGCGCGCATGGGGCCCCATGCGCGAGCTAGAACCGAACCATCACAAGCGGGCATGGCCCGGAAAGTGAGGCGCCCTATGGCGCGTGCAAAGAAGATCGTTTCAGAGGACACCGAGGTGTCCGCAGTCCCCGTGCGCTCGAGCGCCATGGAGCTCTCCGTCGAGACGGCGGCGCTCAAGCGTGCGCTCACCACGATCAAGGCCATCCCCGATCGCAAGAGCACCATGCCCGCGCTCCGTCGCGTCCTCGTGCGGGTCACGTCGGAGACGGAAGCCGAGCTCCACGCGACCGATCTCGACGTGAGCATGAGGATCACCGTCCCGATCACGGGCGGTTCGGTGGGGGCGGTTGCTCTCGACCACAAGGCTCTCGCCGATCTGGTCAAGCGCTTGCCAGGAAAGGCGACCACGATCTCCTTGTCGGAGCGTACGGGGGTCACGGTCAAGAGCGATCAGATCGTGGCCATGCTCGATGGGATGCTGGCGAGTGACTTCCCCACCGTTCGGGATCACCGTTGCGTCGAGACCCGCGTCGTCGCGGCGCACACGCTTGCGGCGATGCTCAAGCGCACCGATGGGCACGTGTCCCTCGATGAGACGCGGTTCCACGTGTGCGGCGTCAAGCTGGAAGCCGATGGGGACGTGCTCCGCGCGCTCGCCACGGATGGCCATCGCTTGGCGCTCACGGAGGCGCCGTTCGATCTCGCGTCCCTCGTGTTTCCGGGCAAGGGCGCCTCGGTGCCTCGTCGGAGTTGCATCGAGATCCGCAAGGTCTTGCAGGCGGGCGGGTGTCGCGTCGGAGTCGACGATCGGAACATCTACGTGTCGCAGGGGGCTGTCGAGATCACGTCCAAGTTGATCCTCGGTGACTTCCCCGCGTGGCGACAGATCATCCCCAGCGAGGCCCGTACCCCGCTCGTCGTGCCGCGCAAGCCGCTGATCGCCGCTCTCGAACGATCCTCGGTCCTCTGTACGGACACGCGCGGCGTCAAGCTGTCGCTGTCGAAGGGCGCCCTCCGCATCGAAGCGTCGGATCCCGACAAGGGGACCAGCGACGAGACGATCGCCGCGACCTACACCGGCAAGGCACGCGTCATGGGGTTCAATCCCTCCTACCTGATCGACGCGCTCAAGACGATCGAGGGCGACGACGTGGCGCTGCTCCTCGGCGGCGAGTTGGATCCCGGGATCGTCAAGGCCATCAACGGACCCTCCGACGAGAAGCATCTCGTCGTGATCATGCCGATGAGGATCTGACCATGGACCCCATCCTCCTACTTCAAGAGCTATCCACAGGCTGGAACGTCAACGTGTTCCAGAGTCTCAGTGACGATCGCGTGTGGACCGTGTCGATCTCCAGGGATCACCGCGAGCACTGCTACTGGGGATCCGATCTCGCGCGGTGTATCCGCGCCGCGTGGGCGGGCGAGCCGTCTGGGAAGGTTGGCTAGCATGGCGACGAACAAGCGTGTCGTGTCCGTCTCCGTCAAGCGCAGCAAGCGAGCGCCGATGGCCACCCGTGAGGATCTTGAACGCGAAGGCTGGGACCCGAGCCGCAAGCCTCACGGGCCCGAGCCCGAACTCGAGCCCGCAACCGATGGCCTCGCGATCGTGCGCATCGATCCCGCCCTGATCGCCATGATCGCTCACGAGGTGAAGGTCATCCGGGAGGCGTACCCCGGAGATCTCTGGGATCACGACATCGACTGGGATACCCCGTTCAAGGTCGAGAACCGCGTCCTCTGCTACTCGCTGGGGTTTGTCGCGGGATGCGCCGCGACCCTCGATCTCACCCCCGGCGATCTGATCGCACACCTCCGACTGTAGTGGGCCCGTCTGCGCCTCGGAACGTTTCGAGGCGTGCGCGAGTAGCACTACCCGCTACCAACCACGGGCATGGCCCGGAAAGGATCTCGATGTCGACGAACGCAAACACGTGTCCCGAGTGCGCGCCAGGAACGCTCCGCGAGCGGTTGCTGCGCATGATGCAAGAGGCCGAGGAGATCGGCGGCCCCGAGGGCGACGAATACCTGCGCCTCATGCGCTCGATCTCCGAGGATGCCATGAAGCGCATCCGCAACTTCGAGTCCATGCGTCGTCAGGCGTTCCTCGAATTCATGCGCGACGAGCGCCTGTGGGTCGCCGCGCGCGCGTACGTCAACGATCTCGTCGAGCGCCGCGACGACGTGTACGACGCGTACGTCGGAATGAACGGCGGCACCGACTGGGTCCAGACGGAGGAGTGGTTCACGCTACCCGCCGGGATCCCCGCGCGCTTCGAGCGGATCGCGTACGTCGCGTGGTTCACACTCGTGCTGAACTGGTTGCAGGCGCTGCACCCCAGCATCATGGGTCCGGCGTGGTACCTGAATGAGATCCGGCAGTATCGCCGCCCCGAGTCGGAGGCGTCGTCGTGAAGGTCGAGATCAAGAACCTCAAGGTGAACCAGCGCCTCTCCGAGGAGACGCTGTGCTTCTCGTGCGATCTCTACGTGGACGGCAAGCGCGTCGGCGAGGCGTCGAACCATGGGACCGGAGGCCCGACGGACGTCCACGTGTACAAGGGTTCGGGCCCGACGCGCGCGTACGACGGAGCTCTGATGGCGCGCCTCGAAGCGCACGCCGAGGCCACCATGGGGCCCGACGCGATTCGCTGGGAAGCGAGCGAGCACACGTCCGCCGACAAGGTCGGCAAGCTCGTCGATGGCCTCGGTCAGTACATCGATCACCTCGTGTACGCCGAGGACGATCGGAAGGCGAAGGAGCGCGAGGCGAAGAAGACCGCGAAGATCGACGCGCAGGAGAAGGAGAAGAACGCCGCGCGCGGGTTCGGCACGATCCGGATCACGTTCGTGAGCGCGCGACAGACCGAGACCCGGTGGTGCGGGTTCAAGCAAGGGACCGATCCGAAGGTCGCGGCCGATCTTCTGACCGCGAAGTACGGCAAGGGCAAGACCGTGACATGGGCGGTGGTGCCGTGAGCGCGACCCCAGACCGCGCGCAACTCCGCGCCGAGGCCATGCGCGTGTTCATGCACACGATGGTTCGGATTCCCGGGTGGACGCTGATCGGTCGCCAGCTGTATCGGCGCGGGACGTACGGCGTGTTCTCGCTGTCCGTGTACAGCGGTCGCCACGCCGAGAAGATCGCGGGTCTCGACGGTCAGTACCTGTCGCATGAGGGCGGCAAGGATCTGATCACGTTCCGGTTCGCGGATCTCCTCGTGCCCGATCCGAAGGTCACGCACCCGAACTGGCGAAGCGACATGCAGCTGCACTCCGACGAGGACAGCTGGACGTGGTACATGCGCCCGCCGAAGTCACTCACCCCATTGCACGCGGCAATCGACGCGTGGACGGCGATGTTCGATTCGAGGTGAGTCCACTCCTTCGTGCCTCGGACCGATCGAGGCACGCGCGGGTTCGACCCACTACCAGTGTCGGCATGGCCGACAGAAAGCTGACGACAATGAAGCTCGGTACCATCGAGAAGGATCTCAAGGCGCGCGCCCTCCTGGCGGAACTCCTCAATCGGCACGGCAACATTCCGCTCGCGCCCGCGACCGCCACGAACGTGGAGCAGTACAGCCTCGAGCTCGCGGTCCGATGCGTCGGCGCCGAGGCCGGTCCCGACGGCAAGGCGCTCGACCTCCTCCGTGCCCTCATGGAGGCATCGACCCCCGAGCCGACGCCGAAGGTCAAGATCTGCGTCCAGTGCGGGATCTCCGCTTCCGATCCAGACTTCGAGGATCTCTGCATGCAGTGCCACGACGGAGGCGCGCGCAACGACCGCGCGATCGAGGCGACAAGCGATGCGATGGCCGACTTCTGGGAGACCATCGTGAAGTTCTACCGTCGGAATTACGGGGTCGACCTCGGAGAACTCCCGCAGTGGGACGGCAGCGACACGTCCGACCTCTACGATCGGACGTTCGATCACTGCGTGGACGCGGTCATGAAGTTCGTCACCATGCGCCGGAAGACGAAGACAGCGAAGGCGACAGAGATCGACGCGGCGTTCTGCGCCACGCTCCCCGAGCACGAGGGATGGAAGGCCACGTGGGAGTACCCAGGCTTCATCGCGTGGCACCACGCGGGCGTTCCGTTCACCATCCTGATCAACCAAGACGAGGAGAAGCCGACGCGCCTCCTCGTGGATCGCCAGGACCCCGATGGCGGAAACCTCGGCGTTCGCTTCCCGCATCAGCACCTCGATCTCCCGACCGTGGACGTCGATGCGTACATGAAAGTCGCCGGACCGATCCTCTCGGCGTACACGCCGCGCGTTCTCGTGGTCACGTTTGACGTGACCGGGATGATGATGGACGAGGTCGCGGCGCTCGAGTCCGAGGTCCTCACGCAGGCGGATGACTCTGACGATCACCCGAACGCGCCCGTGCTGAACGTATCCCGCGATGTCGTCATCAAGGCGACCTTGGAGTGTTCGCTGTGCGCTGGGTCGGGACTCCTTAACGAGGACGACGGCAAGGACATCAAGTGCACGGACTGCAAGGGTGCCGGAAGGGTGGTGGCGTAATGGCGAACGGCCTCAAGAAGCTCCTTGTCACTGATCTCCCAACGCCCACGGGCGTCGACATCACCGTCACCTTCAAGCACGAGGGCGACCGCAAGGGCATGGCGATCGGTCCGGTGGTCGTCACCGACTGGGTCGCATTCGAGCGGTGGGCGACTGCCAACGGGATCGAGATCCGCATCTCCGCGTTCGGCGATCGGTTCGCGGCGCTCCCGCTTGGGGCCACGCCCGACGGCCTCCATCGGCTCGGGTGGTTCACGAAGTCCAACGCTCTTCGCATCGCCGCGCACTACGGCGTCGGCCTCAAGGAGTCATAGCCATGATCGAGATCGACAAGATCCTCAACTCCGACGCCGTACGCACCCTGCGGGAGGCGCTCGACTCGCACGTGTACTGGCAGCTCTCGGACGAGCGCTACCGCAACAACGGCTACGTCTCCGCGCCGGGGTCCGACGATCCCGACGCGCTGACGAAGATCTGGGAGGCGTGCGAACTCGACGAGGTGCTCTCGGCGATCGAGGGCTCGTACGACTCGTGCGCACCCGCGCTCCTGGAGGAGCTTCGCGCGGAGGCGAGCAAGGACCCGGTCACGTACCGCTGCGCGTGCTCGTGGGTCGGCGGCGATCCCGACATCGGGTCCGGTCGCGGCAACACGCGGTTCACGGTCGTGATCAAGCCCGAGGGCGCCCAGCGCTACGTGTTCCGTCGCAAGGGTGGCTCCTACGCGAAGTCCACGGATCCCACGTGCCCCGCGTGCTGGGCGAAGAACAAGAAGCGCGTGATCGTCACGCCCGAGCCCGCGACCACGGAGGTTCGCCATGGGTAAGACCCCGAAGAACGACAACGACCGCGAGCTCACGGCGGCCGACCGCAAGCTGCGCGCCGAGGCCACCATCGGCCGCATCCTCACCGTCCAGCTCGACGTCCTGTCGATGACCGCACCTCGCGAGGTGATCAAGCTGATTCGCCTCCTGATCATCCGGGATCGCACGGACACCGTGGCCGAGATCGCCAAGGCGCTTCGGGTCCTCGGCTGCGGAGCTCTCGCGCGTAACATCGAGGAAGCCCTATGACCCACCGCATCGAAGTCCGCCGCGCGAGCTCGCCCGAGGCCCCGTGGCAACGGCTCACCCTGGCCACGCTCACCGTTCGCCAAGCGCACGACATGGTCGCTACGCTGGATCGCGACTGGGAGGCGCGGGTCGTCCCGCACGCCCCGGTCTCGGACACCACGCTGCTCGAGCGCCTCTCGCCGTTGATCGAGATCGATCCGACCGTGATGTCCCAGGTCAAGCTCGGGCGCCACGTGTCCGAGGATATCCTCCGGCCGCTGCGGCAGTTCCTCTACGGCGCCTTCGAGCGCCTCCACGACTGCCCGGAGGTGTTCGATCGCTGGAGTCCCAAGCACAACACACTCGACCACCTCTCGAAGTGCAGGGGCGGAAAGTTCACGTGGGCGACCGAGTTCGCGGGCGAGATCTCGGGTGGGGCGTGGTTGCGTCGCCAGGAGATGGAACGTCGAGCTCGCCACCTCAACGAGGTCACGATCCCCGGCCTCGGGATCGACGCGCGCATGGTGATCCGCCCGGCCCGCGTGCACGAGGGGCACTGCGACAAGTGCAAGGTCACCGGATCGGCGATGTCGATCGTCGCCGAGGTCCTCTACGGCGCGCACGTGCTGCGCAGGGAGTATGTGCTGTGAAGGACATCCCGGCAGATCACAAGCGTCTCGCGCTCTCCATGATGACCACCGAGCAGTTGCTCAAGGTACTGGAACGACCGCACGTCGAGGAGGCGCGCAAGGCCGAGGTTCGGGCGGAGATCGAACGGAGGGCAAAGTGACGAGATATGTCATGTGCTGGAGGAATAAGTTCCTTACGACCGACGCCACCTCGATCGACGACATGGCCGACAAGCTCGAGCGGGCGGCGAAGACCCTGCGGGAGATGTCCGCCGATGGCGTCGTGCTCGACGACCCGGACACCGTCGGCGACGACTACGCCGATCTCATGACCACGAACCGGCGGGTCGCGAGGAAATACCGCATGCGCAAGGAGACCCTGTGAAGACCAAGCTCGTAGAGGTGACCAACAGCGTCGGCGACCAGCACCGCAACTTCGGAAAGTTCATGCTGGGCGTGTTCGACCAGGACGAGCTCAAGCGAACGTCGGTGGTCGACGGCTACTCGCTCGTCTGGGGCCGCGGCTGGGGCCCCGGGCATATTCTCGTGCTCGATCTCCAGACCGGCGAAGGCGCGATCTTCAAGATCGGTGGTTCGGCCAAGCACGATCTCGACAAGCACAAGGTCTGGGTGTGCCCGCTCTTCGAGCCGTTCCTCGAATGGCTCTACCTCCAGCCTGATCCGATGAACGTCCCCGATCACGTGAACCTCCCCGAGGCGGAGTTCGCGATGTCGGGGTACCGGCGGTCCGGGCCCGAGCAGCTCACGGCCGACGATCATGAGTCGCTCGTCGAAGCGCTCGACGAGCTCGACGAGACGCTGTGTCAATGCAAGGACGCCGACGCGGATGCGGACGCTGTCCGGGTTCGTAGTCTGCGATCGCGCATAGCTGCCAGCGGCGTCGCACTCCTGGGCGAACCTCCGCGCAAGCACTGGCCCGACTGCGCGATGAACCACGGCGGTTCCGAGTGCGACATGGGCCCCGAGTGCGGAACCGAGGACGCGTGAGCGATAATTTGTCGTCCCGGGGGCGCCGGAAGAATCTGTCGACCACGCCTACCAGACGCCGGCGAGCTCGCGGATCTGACAGCCTCGCGGTCGTTTTGTTCGCGGCGTGCTCGAGCGCGGCACCGCCACCCGATCCGATCGGCATGTGGTCGATCGTGCTGCACATCGTGCCTTGGGATCAGAACTGCGATCTCCACGACCGAGCTGAGCTCGGCGTTCTGGTGGTCGGCGGGTCGAGGCCCGGCGAGCTCAAGCTCCTGGCCGGAGACGGGGCGAGGGTCGCGGGCACGTTCCGCGCGATCGGCGAGATCACGACGGTCGAGCTCGAGGTCACCCGGCCCGACGTGGGGGTCTACGCCACGGTGACCGCCGACGCCGCGAGCTCGCTGTCGGGATCGGGGACGTTCGTGAACCGCGCGCTCGGGTGCTCGCAGGCATTCACGATCACGGGCTCGATCGTTCGGTAACGCCAAGGTCGGCAACCTGCCCGCGACCAACGTCCGGGGCACCGGACACCTCGCTAGTAACCAGACAACGCACGGGATCTCTCCCGGTCGCGGTGCGTCGTGGACATCGGCTGCGAGACAGGCTGATACTGCCCGTCCACATGTCCTTTGGCCGTAGGCTCCCCACCCTCGCTGTCGTTGCGCTCCTGACTGTCTCGCCGCTCTCCTTCGCTGACGACGCCGGTCCTGGTTCTGGAAGCGCGGTGATCGACGTCGGCTCGGGCTCGAGCTCGAGCACGGTGACCGAGACCCCCACCGCCACGACCACGACCACGACGACCACGACGACCGCCCCGGTCGCGCCGCCGGCGAGCTCGCCGCCGCCCGAAGGAACGCCGGCCGATCCATCGCTCGAGACCTTGACCGGCGATCTCTACCGAGGCATCGCGTCCAAGGACTGGTTCCTGGCGATCGGCGCTGCGCTCTCGCTCCTGATCCTCGGAGCTCGCTGGCTGCTCAAGAAGAAGTGGCCGTCCTTCGAGAAAGATCGCTGGGGTGTGGCGCTCGCCGCCGCCATGGCCGGGCTGACCGCCATGGCCGCCGCGTGGCTCGCCGACACTCCTGTCGACGGTGCGACCACCCTGATGGGGGCACTGAAGATCTTCGCCGCTGCGGTTGCAGCCTACGTGACGGGCAAGAAGCTGCTCGCGCCCGCCGCTCCTGCCACGGCGTAGCTCGTGTACGAGCTCATCATTGCGCTCGTGATCATCGCGGCCGTCGTCGCGGTGGTCCAGATCCCCAACTTCCTCCTGCTCCGCTCCTCGGGAACGAGGCTCGATCAGGCGATCACGCGTGGCAACACGCGCGAGAAGGAGCTCGTCGAGCAGCTCGACGAGACCGCCGCCGATCGCGACGCCGCGCGCGAGGCCGAGAAGATCCTGCACGACAACCAGGGTCACCTCTTGGCCGAGCTCGAGGAGCACAAGCGTTCCAACACCGTGCTGGCCCAGCGGCTGGTGCTTGCCAAGAAGGCCCACGATGACCTCCTCGTCCTCCTCCAGAACAACCCTGGGGCTATTCCTGCTGCTGTGCGCGGCGCCGTCGAGCGGCTGCGCGAAGCCATGTCCGCCGCCGGCCAAGCCCCTCCCGCCCCCGCCGGCGATCGTCCGCGTGATCGAGAAGTCGGTCCCGTGCGCTCCCCCGATGACCTCGAGCCTCCCTGATCCATCGACGTGGAACTTCGGCGCGGATGGTGGAGCTCACCTGCCGGCCGCCGAGGTCCTCAAGACGATCTCGATCATCGACTACGCTGCCGAGACCGTAACCGCCTGCCATGCCACCAAGACGGACTAGCACCCAGTGCGTGGGCGTGAACGACGACGGTCGGCGATGTCGCCGCAACGGCAGCGGCCGTCCGCCGATGTGCGGGCTGCACGCGCAGGCGGTGGGCGGCGACGTCACGCCGCTGGGTCGGATCTTCGATGCGTTCATCAACGGTCGACCGATCGAACAGAAGACGGTCCAGGACGCGGGCCGCCAGATCGCGGAGAAGCTGATCGGCCGCAAGCTCACCGACGAGGAGTACGCTGGAGCTGTCAACGGGGGTGGGTTCTCCTTCACCGGCGCTGGCGGGCGGCCTTGGTACTCGCATGTTGCGGAATCGGTCTCGGGCTCGGGTGCGTCGAGCTCGGGCCCGGACCCGGCCGCCGAGGCGAGGCGAGCGAAGGAGCAAGCGGAGCTCGAGCGGTCGCGCAAGATCGGGCGAGCTCGCCGGACCCTTGGCTTCACCGCGAAGGAGCCGATCACGCCGCACGAGCTCAAGGAGCGCTACCGCAAGCTGGCGCGCAGGCACCATCCCGACCGGGGTGGATCCGTGGCCAAGATGCAGGAGATCAACGAGGCCATGGAGATTCTCTCGAAACCCCCGTAGACTCTGGGGTAGCGCCGGTCCGGGTCCCCGTCGCTCGAGTTTCGATGAACTACCAGCAAGAACTGGCGACCCGATCTTCGCCCGCGTACATCGCGAGCGCGGCCGCGCGATCCAAGCAGCTCCTGGCCAAGTACGGAGCGTGGATCGAGAAGTACCGCGGCGGGATGCCGGCCGGGTTCGCTGCGCAGATCATGCGCTGGGAGTCCGACGGCAACTTCAACGCGCCCGGCGACGCGTCCCTTGGCGAGGTCGGGTTCTATCAGATCGCCGCGTACGTGCCGCCGACGCTGGGGATGCCGGCGGACGCGCGCAAGGATCCCGAGACCAACGTGTTCCTCGGCATGATGGAGTACGCGCTCGAGGTCTGTAAGTGGAAGGCGGCGTTCCCCAACCACGTCGAGCTCGGCACGGCCGACTCGTGGAAGCTGGCCAGGCTTGCGTTCTCGGTCGGCGCCGGCGGCTCGCAGGGACTCGCGCGACTCGCGCTTGCGGCGTACCCGAACACGCCACGCGGGCAGCTCTACACCGCGATCGCCAACTACGTGCGCGCCAACGGCGGCAAGCCGCTGGGGTCGCAGTCCGCTGATCAGGTCTGGTTCCGCGTGCTCTCGATCGAGTCGCAGTGGGAGATCGGGCGGCAGACAGATCCGTGGTCGATGGCCGGTCCGCCGACGACGGTCGCGCCGCCGCCCGGCCGCACGTACACCATCCCCGCGAAGTACGCGGCGATGTTCAGTCAGCCCGTGCCTATCGTCGCGATCGTCGCGATCGGCGGCGCCGCGCTTCTCCTGTGGAGGTTGATCTAATGGCGTCCCCCAAGCGACCCGGCCCGTACGACCACCTGATGACTCGTCCCTCCGCGAACCCGCAGTCGACGATCGCGCCGCAGGACATGGGGCGCCCCGATCGCACCAAGGCGCTCGGAGCTCCGATCGCCAACGACGGCGCCAACGTCGAGCGCGTCACCGAGACCAACACCCTGATCACGCAGGCCGGCGTGACCAACGGCGTGCCGCCGATCCTCTACAACGGCGATCGCAACTGGGCGAAGGTCACGATGATCCTCGAGACCGCCGGTCCGGTCGCGGTCTCGACGCGCGCTAACTTCTTGCCGCTGCTCTCGGGCAAGGGGACGCTGCTCACCACCGACGACCCGTTCACCATGACGATCGCGAAGGGCACGCGCATCTGGTACGCAGCGAGCTCGATCAACCGCGTGAAGATCATCATCGAGCCGCTGCCGTGGCTCGAGCAGATCACCGCACTGCTCCAGGGGAAGTAGTCCATGGCCTATCCGCAGCCCAACGCCGGCGCCTACGTGGCGGGCGGCTATCAGTTCTTCCGCCTGAACACGCCGCTGACGTCCGACGGCGACATCTATCAGGTCGCTGCAGGCGGACTGGCGTTCGCCATCGGACCGAACTCCGATGTCGCCAACGTCAACATCGCCTACTTCGACGATCAGGTCACCAACTTCATGAACCAGATCGCGATCAGCCCACAGAGGCCGTTCGCAGGTCGGCTCGATGCGCGCGTCGATCCGTACACGCCGTCGGGGCGCCCCGGCAAGATCCTGATCTGGTCGGAGGACCTCTACAACACGGCGTTCCGCCCCAACGGGTACAGCGGCCTGACGGATCGCATGGACGTGTTCGCTCCCGTCCTCGACGTCGTGCAGTTCTTCTCGAACCCCGGAGCACTGCCGGGTGCGCGCAACGACAAGACGTTCTCGATGCAGCAGATCGCGTGGTCGGGGGATACCAACTACCTCCTGATCCCGTACTACGGCCGCAAGTACGCCTCGTTTCTGTTCGACAACGACACCAACCAGACCGTGAACGTGGCGCTCCATGGCGTCACGTTCGGTCACACCGCGTCGTCGGGAACCACCACGTCACCGAACGTCGAGACCGAACTCTTGGCGCCGGGAGATGTCCTCACCGGAAACAGCCGCCGCGACATCGTTCGCGCCAGCGTCGACGGCGTGTTCGACATGCTCCTCGTGACGCTGGTTCCGGCGGCAGCGCCCAACGGCGCGAGCTCGCTGGTCCGCATCATGGTCAGCGACACCGAGGTCTAAGGAGAACGCCATGACCGTCGCAATGACTCTCTTTGAAGCCGCCGACTACGCTGCGTCCAATCTTCTTCCGCCGTTTATCGCGGGGACGCTGCAGGCCAAGACGATCGCCTTCTGGACCGCCGCTTCCGCGATCTTCCCCGAACAGACCCCCGGTAACCAGCCGATGGGAAACTGGTGCGCGGTGATCGCTGCGTGGGCGCCGAACATCTTGCCGGGCGCGACGGGAACGGCTGGCCCGACGCAGTTCGGAAACTACGAGACGTACCTTCGGACCGTCGACTACGTGTACCGCTTCTGCAAGCTGGGGCAGAGCCTCTACGATGGCATCGCGGTTCCACAGATCACGCTCGCGCAGTACAACGCGCTGCTGGCCGCGTACAACGCGCAGTACGCCTAGCGCGCGGGCAAGAACTTCCGCAGGTACTCGCGGAAGTGCGCGTTGTATAGGCACTGCGGGTGTCGCTTCGCGCGGAGGAGCGCGACGAGCTCGTCCGGGGTCGCGCGGATCACGCGCCCCAGCGCGAGCGCCGCGACCAGCGCCGATCGGTTGATCCCCATCTGGCAGGTCACGAGCACGCGCTTGCCGCTCTTGAGCGCGCCGGCGACGTCGGTGGCGGCCGTGATCACGCGGCGGAGCTCGCCGTTGTCCAGGGCGTCGTCGGGGATCGCGGGTCGCAGGATGCGACCACTGAAGTGCTCGAACGCTTGCGGCTGGTACTCGGCCGCGCACAAGACGATCACGTCGACGCCCGGGTAGCTGCGGTCGGTCGGCGGCTTGGCGCCGACCCAGAGCTTGGGCGCCACGTTCGATGCGTCGTAGACCTCGAGCGAGCTCGCCGCGATGATCTTCGGCGCCGAGCTCGAGTTCGGGACGCCGCCCATCGCCGCGCGGCGCTTGAAGCTCGAGAGCCATCCCCCGCGCTTGCCGGACGGCGCGGCCGCGTGCTCGCGGCAGAACATCCCGGACGTCGCCTCGGCGCGGCAGCGCGCCGGCGAGCTCGCAATGCACTGCACCGCTAGACCACGCAGTCGGAGAGCGCCGGCCGGATCAGACGACGCGCGTGATAGATCGTCGGCGGAGACCCGGCCTTGAGCCCGGTGGGCCTCGAGGCCCGTACGATGCCGTGGCGGCGCATCCCGTCGGGCCCAAGGCCCGTGCCGTTGCCCTCGATCGTCGTGAAGATGCCGGTGCGCGTGTCGAAGCTCTCGACCATCGTGATGTGCTTGCCGGGCCCGGTGTTCTTGCCGCCGACGGTCAGGATGTCGCCTTCGCGCGGCGGATCGTCGGGCCCGAACATCGCGTCGGCCGGGCGCGAGAGCTCGTCGAGCTCGAGGATCTTTCGGTAGGGCCCGGTCGGCGGCTTGGGGTTTGTGTGCTGCTCGTGCGGCTTGTACTTGGCCCACCGATCGAGCCGGTAGTTCGACGAGAAGAAGTTGCGCCGCATGGCGAGCTTGAGGCCCGCGCGCCCCCATCCCTTGGCGGCGACGGTTCCGCACCATTCGTAGTCGCCGTTCGCCTGGTACGGATCCTCCCAGTACCAGTCGATCCCGATCGGCGTGCGGATCAGCGCGTCGATGATCGAGCGGCTGTGCTCGAAGGTCGGCGAGGCCGGGTGCGGCAGGTCGACGACGTCGGAGAGCCACGCCAGCTTTGCCTCGTAGAGCGCGATCAGGCCGCAGTCAGCGAGGCGATCGGCGGACGCGTGCGCGATCGTGTGCGCCTGCTTGGCGCGAAGGAGCGCCGCGTAGGTCTTGGGGCCCGCCAGCCCGTCGACGACGTCCATCCCGAGCAGCTCCTGCTGCGCGGTGATCATCGTGATCAGGAGCGGGTCGAAGGTCAGGGCTCCGAAGTCGGTCGGAGCCCAGCCGAGGCGCCGCGAGAAGTTGATGTTCTGGTGGATCTTGTCGTCGACAGTGCTCATCGCGCACGACTCCCCGTGGGGGTTGGCAGCGAGAGCGACGTGCGAGGACGAGAGCGAAAACGACGGCGACTAGGACGGAAGGAACGCGACCTTCTGGAAGCGGTAGTTCGGGTGCAGGAAGCGGACGGTCATGGGGACTTGGTGACGTCCGCGCCTCAGCGGAGGCGTGCCGATGACGCGCATCGTGCGGGCGTCGATGTGGGCGGCGCTCCAGTCGATCGAGGTGACCTCGACGATCGCACTGGCCGAGAGCAACCCCTCGTCGACATCGATCAGCCGGACCGACTCGCCGTCCGGGTACTCGACGAGGTCGCCGATCCTCATCTCGCGACCCGAGCGCGAGTCGATCACCTTCATCGGCGATCTACGCTGCCGGTGCCGGCCGCCGCTTCGAGCTCCGCGATCCGGTTGCGAACCACCGGGATCAGCCGCTCGAGCGAGGCGAGGTGCTTGAGGTTGAAGAACGCGGTCTTGAGCTTCTCGCCGTCCTGGCTGTACGCCTTGAAGAACGCGACCGTGTGGGTCGTGTGCCCGTTGCGGCGGCTGATGACCGCCCGAGCTCCATCGACGTCGTCCAGGGTCTCGACCTCGGTGTAGCCGCCTCTTACTTGTGCCATCGATATCGACTCCTGAAGCGCAGGGTACAGGAACCCCCACTCCCGCTGCTAGGGGGATCGCCTACCTGGCCTACTACCCCCAGCGTGCGACGACTTGACGCCCGGCGCCATAGGTGATGGCGTTCTTAGATGCCTCGCGAGCGCGATCCCCAGTTCGACACCTTCGAGGAGGAGGTCGCGTACTATGAGAGGCGACAGCAGGCCGCTCGCGACGACATCCGGCGGGCGTTCTCGAGATCGCCCGCCGTGATCGTGACCGATGACGGCCACCGCGAGCTCTGGATCCTGTCGGGCAACCCGTCGGGCCCGGGAGAGCGGATCACGTTCCTCTTGCCTGACGGCCCGCGAGGGCACGACGAGGGGACCCGCGACGAGCTCTTCGATCGCAACGCGTCCTACTACAAGCTGTTCGAGCCGGCCGACGACGGCCAGGTCATCGACTGGACCACGTCCGAGTCGTACATCCGCGGCGCCAAGACGGTCGCGTTCATCCAGCTCCTCAACGAGATCTCGTTCAAGCTCGGTTCGTTCTCCGAGGCCGATCGCAAGCGCATTCGCGCGGAGCTCCACCACGCACAGTACGACATGGGCGACGACGTCGACGCCGCCATCGCGTACCTCAAGGGCGTGATGCGCAACCTGCCCGAGCCCGAGGTCCGCGAGCTCGTGTACCCGATGGAAGATCGCGACCGCTGGTACAGCGACAGCAACTACCAGACGACCGGCGGCACGCTGGTGTACATGTCGCCGGAGCACTACCTGTCGCTGGTGCGACCGCTCGAGATCGACGAGGCGTCCCAGGACAACATCGACGACCTGGCGAAGATGATGAAGCGCGGCCGCGAGCTCGACCCGCTCAAAATCTACGCGGACGGCGAGGAGGACGGTCGCCACCGTGCGCACGCCGCGATCGCGGTCGGCATCAAGAAGGTTCCGGTGATCGTCTGGAAGGACGTGCCCGTGGAGAATCCTGCTCGAGCTCGCAAGAACCCCTTGGCCGCGCACGCCGCAGAGTATGTTCACTTCTCGTCCCGGCCTCAGCCTCCCGAGATCTCTGTCCGCTCGCAGAACTTCATGGGCGGCGGTGGCCCTCGTGGGATCTACGCGTATCCGCTCGATGCGCGCGCGTTCGGTTACGCGGCCGATCGTCCGTACGCGTTCCGCATGGTGCCAACCGTGCCGGTCCTGCGCTCCGACACGTACACCAAGGCGGAGCTCGAGCGCGATCTGGCCAAGCTCGCCGCCCTGGTCGACATCAGCCGGCCGCTGAGGCTCTACGACAAGTACAAGAGCGAGATCCCGATGTGGACGCTGCCGTTCAATAAGCTCTGGTACGTGCTCTCGCGGCTCCCGAACCCGGATGATGATCATCCGCCGTCCGGGACGGGCACCGGGTTCGCCAACCCGATGCTGGGTCGCGATATGCTCCTCGAGCTCGGCTACACGGTGATCGAGGATCGCAACGGCGTCTTCTACGGCGGCGCCGAACCCGAGCAGGCCGTGTTCTTGACCGAGCGATCGTTCATTGCCACGCCGATGGAGCCCGACATGCCCCAGAACAAGCACTACCGGCGCGGCGCCGTGCCGAACCCGACGCCGTGGGTCACGGGCCTTCTGGCGAGCTCGTACGAGCAGCTCGAGCACATGGTCCCGGCGAAGTGGCTGCCCAAGATCTCCAAGGTCCGAGCTCGAGGCACCGTGTTCACCGGCAAGCTCGAGGAGTTCGGGTGCGGCGCCTACGGCTGCGTCCTGCCGACGCTCGATCCCGGCGTCGTCCTGAAGGTGACCTCGGACGAGAGCGAGGCCGAGTTCGCCAAGACGCTCGCCAAGCGGCTGCCGACGCCGATCTGCACGACGTACTACGAGGTCGCCGATCTCCACGGCGCCAAGCGCAAGGGCAACAAGGTCTACCTCCTGTGGCGCGAGGAAGCGTCCGACGTCGGCAAGATCGACGAGGTCGTCGGTCAGCACGCCGAGGACGCGATCATCGCGCAGCACCAGGCGGCGATGGCCGCGTACATCGCGTTTCAGACCGGCGCCGGCGTGGAGCCGATTCGTACCGCGATGCTGGCGTGGCGCGCCACGTGCGGGGCGATGGGCAAGGTGCCGGAGCTCGCGTTCGTCGCCGAGGGGCTGCTCCGAGCCGAGGCCGAGGCCGGGATCTTCATCAGTGACACCCACGGCGGCAACCTCGGCGTGGTCACCCGCAACGGCAAGAAGGTCTGGGCGATCACGGACCCGGGGAACGTGGTCGTGACGCGTCGGCAGCGCTGACGCGACGACGAGCCTCCCAGATCACGCGCCCCACCCACGGGTGTCCATCCTTGTCGACCTCGACGAGGCGCGCAGTGACGACGTACCCAGCCACGATGGGATCGTTGCCCTTGAGCACCTCGAGCGCGCGGTCGATCACGAGCGGCGCGTGATCATCACAGGTCGCGAAGCCACCTCCGTAGTTCCCACTGAAGATGCGAATGGTGGCCTCGACCTGATCGTCGAGATCGTCGCATACGAGACAGCGGTAGTGTCTCGGGAACTTCCGTGTCGCGCTCCGCTTCACCGCGACCCGTGCGGCGAGTACGCGCCGGCGAGGTTCGCGGCCATCTCTCGAGCTCGCTCCTCGCGCGTCGCCGGCGGCTCGTGATCGCCGGCGTGACCGTCGACCAGCATGCAGTGACCGGTCGGGAGTCGGAAGCAACACAACCGAACCCGCGAGTCACGATCGGCGCCGTCGTCGCGAAGGAGTCGACGATGCCTCTCGCAGACCTCGATCGTGCAGCGATCGATCACGTGCTCGCAGTGCGGACAGATCTTGGGCAGAACCACCTGTCCTGCGTAACACGCGCTCACGAGATCTGACCACCGTGCATCGCACTCCCGTGGCGAGATCTCCGGGAGCAGTTTTCGCGGCGTAAAAAAGTTGCGAGATCCTCACGAACCGATCTACATGACCGGACCATGGCTGACATCGCGGTCCTTCCGAAGCGTTCCACCCTGGCGTCGTATCAGCGGCGCAAAGAGATCGGGCAGATCCTTCGAAAGCTCCGCGAGGCCGTCGGGATCGACTGCATGACCGCGGGCGTTCGCGCCGGCGTCAGCGTTCACACGTGGGAGCGCTGGGAGGCCGGGAGGACCGCGATCCCGCTCGACCGGATCCCGGACATCCGCAAGGCGCTCAAGGGTCGCAACCCACTGACGGCCGCGCGCAAGCAGTTGGGCGTCGCCGCGTGATCGCGGTCGATGACACCGCGTGCGCGCGGTGCGACGGTAGAGGCGTGGCGATGATCGGCAAGGCGGCGGCCCAGCGGATGACGCGGTGCTCGTGCGCGGCCGGTCGCCAGCTCGCCGAGTCCGCCGCGATCGCCGACCTCGAGCGCGTGCGCGCGCAGATGGTGCGGAGGTTCTCGTGATCCACCGCTGCCCGACCTACGTGACCGTGATCGGCGCTCTACTGACCAGCGTCGCGCTCACCGATGAGGCGGACTACGTGCTCCGGTACGGCAAGCGCTGGAACGGATCCGTCGCCTACGTCGATGACGACGGCGTGATCGTCGACGGGCTTGACCCGAGCGAAGAGTACGACGGCCCAGCGGACGCACCCGACTACGTCTCCCCGATGATGATCGAGGAGGACTAGGACGTCATGGATACGACGTACACCAAGGTCGGCGGCGATCTGTTCAACTGGGAACGTCTTCGCCCGCTGGAGATCGCGACGAGGTACCTGTGGGTCGGCCTCTACATCTCGCACCGGCGCACGATCATCGGCCTGTGGAACGCGGGGCTGCCGACGATCGCCGACGTCGCCAAGATGCAGCCCGACGACGCCCTGACCGCGCTCGACGAGCTCCTCCAGCACGACCTCGTCGAGTACGACCGGAACAAGGACGTCCTGCGGCTGACGGAGTTCCCGGACCGCTGCGAGCGCCCCCAGAACCCCTCCCACCTCCAGTCGATCTGGACCCGCTACCGGGGCGTCCCCAACTGCCCCGTGAAGTACGCCCACGTCGAGACCCTGGAGTGGCTCCTGACCGACCCCATCGAGGCTCCCAAGCCCTCCATGATCGAGCAGTGGCAGAAGACCTTCGGGACGATCCCTCCCCAGGCACACCGCAAGCGCGGGGTACGCCGCTTGCTTGACGACTCCGACACGTCGACTGCCGTTCAGCCGAGTTTGTTCACACAAAGCGGCTCTCCCGTAGTCCACCCCACTAAAAGCGACACCGTGTCCGACACCGTGTCCCCCCACCCTCTGATCTACGATCAGAGATCTAAGATCTCCGATCTCCCGATCCGGGAGAGCAACGGGCGTGCCGAGATCGAGCTTCCGATCGTCTACGGAGAGATCCCGCTGGGGGTTCCACCACCCACGCGCCCATCGCTTGCGCTGGTGCCGCTGCCGGCCGACACCCCGTTCACGATCGACCAGATGCTCCACGAGCTCGAGGCCGAGAGCGCTGGGAGGTTCGCCGCCGGACCGCTCGACCACAGGCTCTCCGAGCCCCTGTACGCGACGATCCGCGCATGCGGGGAGTCTCGTGTCGGCTTGGACGATCTGCGCGTGGTGGGCAGGTGGCTGGCCGCAGGCGGGCTGGCCTTCCGAAGCGATCTCGGGCCCGCGTGGGTCGCCAAGCCCGGTACGATCATCGACGCGGTCGGAAGTGCCCGCGCGTGGATCGCCGCCGGCGGCGGAGTCGTCGGCAAGGGCAGGATGCTCCGCCAAGAGCCCGCCCCCGTTGGCGCCCACGGGACCGGAAAAAGGAGGCTGTGATGCCTCAGTCAACGACATCGAAAACCACGGTGGTCCGCAAGGAAGCAAACCGTGAGCCTGTCCGCCCGCCGGACAACTCGCTGATCTCTGACGGTCACCCTTCGCCGCCTCCCTGCGCTCCCGCTACACCGGGCGCAGGCGCACCAGGAAACCCCATGAAGTTCGCGCTCCCTCCGACGATCACGCCCGACATGCTTCGTCACTTTCGGATCCAAGGTCCTGCGAAGATCTCGTTTTCGGGAGGGCGCACCTCGGCGCTGATGCTCTACCTCGTGATCGTCGCGTGGGACGGCAAGCTCCCCGACGACGTCCACGTCGTGTTCGCCAACACGGGCAAGGAGCGCGAGGAGACACTCGAGTTCGTGCGCGACTGCCAGGAGCACTTCGGCGTCGACGTGCACTGGCTCGAGCGCAAGGCGTGCGACTGCGTCGTCGGACTGGTGGATGCGCGCCGCGCGTTCGACGTGTCGACCGACAAGGTCGCAGAGCTCCGCCTCGCGCTCGAGCACCGCGCGGACTGCCCGGCCACGGACGATGAGTGGGTCGGCTACCGCGAGATCGACTTCGCATCGGCGGCGCGCGACGGCGAGCCCTTCGAGGCGCTGATCGAGACCCGGAACTACCTGCCGAACCCGGTCACGCGGTTCTGTACCGAGGAGCTCAAGATCCGCGTGATGAAGAAGTGGATGATCGATCGCGGGATCGAGCACTGGACCAACGTGATCGGCCTGCGCGCGGACGAGCCCAAGCGCGTGGCGCGGATGCGCGGCCGCAGCGACGAGGGTCGCTACGAGGCGGCGCTGCCCTTGGCCGAGGCCGGGATCACGGTCGAGCACGTCGACGCGTTCTGGGAGTTGATGCCGTTCAAGCTCAACCTCCGGTCGTGGGAGGGTAACTGCGACCTCTGCTACCTCAAGGGCCGCGCCAAGCGGACGCGGATCATGCGCGACGCGCCGTGGACCGCTCCGTGGTGGATCCGCATGGAGTCGGTGATCCGTGTCCCGCGCTCGGTGAAGGATCTGACGCCCAAGGTGATCCAGTTCGTCGAGGACGGCACCGAGCCGCAGCTTGCGCTCAAGATCGATCCGCAGTTCATGGCCCGCGTCGTGACGCCCAAGGCGAACAAGGAAGCGAGCCACCCGTTCCGCATTGACGCGCCCCGCTACAAGGATCTGTTCTTGATCTCGCAGCAGCCGATGCTGGCGTGGGACCAGGACGAGCTCGACGGCGTGGCGATTGATGACATCGGCGATTGTTTCTGCAACGCAGCGTAGGAGGACAGGATGCGGTGGTCGATCGTGGTGTTCGTGTGCGTGTGGGCGATCTTGGTCGTCGGCTACGCCGAGGCCGAGCTCGAGTCGTCCGAGGTGATCTTGGCGGTGATCATGAGCCTCGTGTGCGTCACCGACATCATCGCGTCGTGCCGTAGAAAGGACTGGAGCCGACCATGACCGACAACCTCGAGCCCGATCGCAAGTTCTGGCGGGTCAACTTCGACAACGTCACGTACATCATCGTGGCCCGCGACGAGTCGCACGTGCGCGAGATGCTGCCCGGGATCGTGGCGAACATCTCGGAGCCGCCGTACCAGGAGCTACTGGCCGAGGACGGCGAGCCGAGGATCCGCGAGGTCGACGGCAGCACGCTGATCGGAGACGACGACCGCGACGGCAAGCAACACCGCATCGACACGTACCCGATGGGTATGTGGGCGTGCTCGGAGTATTGAGATGAACGACGAAGAATACCGACGGTTCAGGAAGAGCAACGATCGCTGGGCGCTGATGATCCTGTGCCTCTTGTGCCTCGTGATCGGCTTCGCGAAGGTCCTGCACGCTCACCTCGTCTACGGCGACTGGACGTGCGCGATCGCGGACTGCCGCAAGGTGGTGCCCGGTGGCTGAACGACCCAGGCGCGCAAGGCCCATCATCAAGCCGACGACCTACAAGGTCCTCTGTATCTCGACGTACATCGCCGACCTCGAGCGCATGGACGGCCTGGTCGCCGAGATGAAATCGCGCGGCTACACAAAGGCCAGTCGCTCGATGCTGATCCGCATGGCGATCACCAACCTCGATCTCGACAAGGCGCTCGCCGCCGCAGGACCACCGCAATGAGCGAAACCACCGACTGCCGTAACGACGACCCGTTCATGGACATCGAGCTCTTCCCCTGCGCCGGCGGCATGGCCGAGGGGTTCCGCCGCGCCGGCGTCGTGTTCGACATGGCGATCGAGCTGATGGAGAACCACTGCGACTCGTACGAGGCCAACCTCGGCCACCGTCCGGTGCAGATGGACGCGCGCGACTTTCTGGTGATGCTGCAGGCCGGGTGGCGACCGCCCAAGCCGGTCCGCATGCTGGTCGCCGATCCGCCGTGCACGCCGTGGTCGCGTGCGGGCAAGCGCATGGGCCAAGACGATCCGCGCGACATGCTGGACGGCACGTGCCGGATCATCGCGCTGCTACGGCCCGCCGTGTACCTGATCGGCAACGTGCCGGGGCTCGACGACGGACCAAACCTCCACATCGTGCAGCGCACGATCGGCGACCTCTCGAAGCACGGCTACTGCACCGCCGACTTCCGCCGCCTCAACGCCGCCAACTACGGCGTGCCCCAACACCGCCATCGGCCGTTCTGGTACGGGCATCAGGAAGGACCTTGCATCCAGTGGCCGGCGCCGACGCACGGCGATCCAGACACCGACGCGTCCGCCGGGCAGCTCGTGGTCGCCGGCGTCACGCCGTTGATCCCGTGGGTCACGTGCAAGCAGGCCCTCGGCCACCTCTCGATGGAGGAGCTCGGCCGACCGATCAAGCTCCGCCGCCGCGGCCAGAACTCGCTCCAGCACGGTTCGGTCGACGAGCGCCCGGCCCGCACGGTGGGGACCTCGAACCTATCGGATGGCAACGTGCTCCTGCCGCTGGACGCGCCGCGCGCGGGCAAGCGCGGCAAGCCCAAGAACCACGGCACGCCGCAGGGTCAGCGCGCAACGCCGCTCGATCACCCGGCGCCGACGCAGACCCGAGCGCAGCACACCATCCTCGAGACTCCGCCCCTTGAGCTCGCGCACCCCGGTCCTCCGGTGTCGACCTATCGCAAGCGCGACGACCATCGCGTGAAGCAAGGTGACCGCACCAACGATCCGAACAAGCCCTCGGCGGTCGTGACCACCAAGCCCTCGCGAGCTCGCGCGGGCGCGCACGCGGTGATGGACGTGTCGGAGTTCACGATCCAGGACCGGCGCGGCGGCAAGGAGGGCCTCAACACGATGGACGCGCCGTCCAAGGCGATCGTCCGCAACACCCACGGCAACGGATCAGTGATCGTCGTCTCCGACAAGCACCCGTCGATCCCGTCGGACTCGCCAGCGACCACGATCCGAGGCGGCGGCGAAGGTCACTCCGCGCCGCAGTACGTGATCGCCAACCCCAAGCACCCGAACATGACCCCCGATGCGCCGGCGCCGACGATGGGCGCCAAGCAACGCATGCAGGGCGCGCAGGTCCTGTCGTACAAGCCGAACCATCCGCCATCGCGCGAGGACGAGCCCGCGATGACCCAGCGCGCGAGCTCTGGCGGAGGCGCCACGCGCGCGCTCGAGTGGCCGTGGGATCGGCCGTCGACCACGGTCCTGGCCGACGAGCGCCTGTCGCCGCCCGGCCACCACAGCGAGGACTACGCGATCATGAGCACGGATGGCGACGGGATCGTGATCAGCGAGAAGGCGGCCGCGATCCTCCAGGGCTTCCCCGAGGACTGGAAGTTCATCGGCGACACCAAGAAGGCGCGGTGGTCGCAGATCGGCCAGGCGATGCCGCCGCCGCTCGCGCATCCGGTCGCGGACGCTGTGGTAGAGCAGATCGAGAAGTCGGCGTACGAGCGGGTCGAGAAGCTAGCGGGGAGTCGACGAGGATGATCAAGACGGGCATCGCGGCGCAGTACGATCTCGCAAACCCCGAGCAGCACCGCGCGCTGTTCAAGCGGCTCTCCGGCTGGGGGATCCCGCCGCGCGAGATCGATCTCGTCCTGACGGGGCTGCGCGACACGACGTCGCTCGCGTTCGTGAAGGATTGGCTGCGATCGGCGGACGCGGCGCAGGGCCCAACGATGCTGGTGATGGCCGGGCCCAAGGGCGTCGGCAAGACGATCGCCGCCATCTACGCGATGATGCACTCTGACCCGTGGCTCCCGCACGGCGACAAGTGGAAGCCCGATCAGATCCCCAGGTTCCGCCACGTCTCCGACGTCGCCGAGGTCAAGCTCTTCGGCGACGAGGAGGATCGCAAGAAGCGGCACGAGATCAAGAGCTCGCAGATGCTGGTCGTCGACGACGTCGGCGTCGAGTTCATGAGCGAGATGTTCTTGGCGCTGTTCGACTCGATCGTCAACGCGCGGTACGGCTCGATGGGCCGCACGATCTTGACCACGAACCTGACCGCCGACCAGTTCAGCACGCGCTACGGCAGCCGCGTCTACGATCGGATCAAGGGCCGCGGCGACTGGTACGACATCGACGAGGAGTCTATGCGAGGCCGCGAGCCGACGTGATCGGGTTCGATGGCAGATCGAGCACGCGACCGTGGTGTTCGGTCGCGACGAACGACCAGCGCTGTGTCGTGATCATCGAGTCCACCGGACAGGACATCACGACGACCGAGAACGTGGCGCTGATGCGGCGCCAGTCGTTCGACGTCGTGATCATCACGATGCGGTCTACCGCGTCCAACGCCGACCCGCTCGACCTGATGCTCGAGCAGTTCACGCGGCAGACCTACATGGGCCAGCGCCACCCCTACAAGGGCGCGTACGTGGAGCTCCTTCCGCGACCGTCAATCCGCCGCGAGCGCGTGGTGATCGCGGCCGCCGCTCGTGGCCACCGACCGTCCGACGGATGGCGGCTGGCGGCTCGTCAACATCAGGTCGCTGCATGCCCGTGATCGACGCGGGGCACGAGCTCGCATCAGCTCGCACCGCAGACCCGGCCTCGCGCTTGTCGCCCTTACTTGTGGGTGCGTCGCGGGGCCGGTCCCGTTTTCGGCGGACCGCATCGGACCACGTCCAGACACGCACCGCGATCGATGCCGATGAACCGAAGGTCGACGCACTGGCGATCGCGAACGAGATCGCACGGCGCGTCGATCTCGAGCCGGTTGCCGAGGACTGGCGGCGCTACAGGCGACCGACAGGCGATCGCGAGCACCAGGAGGATAGTAGCGGGGGACGGATTTGAACCGCCGACCTTCGGAATATGAGTCCGACGAGCGACCAGGCTGCTCTTCCCCGCGAAAGGCCGCCGCCCGACGATGGGGCGGCGGGGCGCGGGGCGTGCACCCCGCTACGAAGTCGTTAGCCGCCGAACTCGACGAAGATCTCGAGCACGGCCGACACGGTCGCGGCCGAGTCGTTGTGCAGCGTGATCACGAAGTCGGCGTGCGTGGTGCCCGACTTGACGACCGAGATCGGGACCGCCGACGTGACGTCGGACGCCAGCGCGATGCTGACCTCGATCGCCTCGATCAGGGTGACGGTGCCGCCCTGCGTGCCGGGCAGATCGTAGGGCTGCCAGTCGGGAGCCGTCAGGGAGACCTCGGCCGCGACCGACTTGTCGCTGAAGCCGATGGTGCCGGAGGCGTCGCCGGCAAGCGTGAGATCCGCGCCAGAGATGCGGAACTTGCGGTCGTTGATGCGCTGGACAACAGGAGTGCCGGTGAATGCCATGACAGAAACCTCGCTGAGGGAACCCCGGTAGAAGAGTCGAGCCTACATGGCCACTCCCGGCGGATGCAAGTCCCGGTTCGAGATCCCGGGCATTTACCCGATCCCGGCGCGGCGTGCGAAGGTAGGCCGTGGTTCGGTGCGCGGTCTGCCTGAACGAGCTCGTCAGCGGCCGGGATCAGTTCCGGTTCGAGGACGTCTTCGTCGTGCACCTGCGATGCGTCGGCGGCATGCCGAAGATCCGGATCGAGTACGACCGCCTGGTCGCCGAGGTCCAGCAGCTTCGCGCGAGCTCGACCCGCGCCGCCGCCGGCCTACAGGCGATGCTTGACCGCGCGGAGGGATCGGAGCGCGTCGCCCGGGTCGGCCACAACCAGGCGATGACGGACCTCGCGGCCGCGCGCGCAGAGCTCGCGGCGGAGCGATCCCGGCGGACCTCGCTGGAGCTCCAGCTCGAGCTCGCGCGCGGCGCTCCCGTTGCCGAAAAGTTGGAACCACCCGGGAGTGATGCGACACCGATCTCCGGCCCACAGAAATCAGACGGGGAGATCAGAGCCACCTTGCTCGAGCTCGACTGACCATGTTATCCGGGCCTCACTGTGCGTTTCGCATGGAGGTAGTTGTCGATGTCGGTGACGAAGAATCGGGCCGCCCTGGTGAAGGCCCACCAAGATGTCCGCGATCTGAAGAATCGGATCTTCGAGCTCGAGGGGAAGCTCCACAAGGTCACGGCAGAGCGCGATCTGCTCATGCGGGATCTGGAGACGGCGATGCAGAAGCCGACGCGCGAACCGGCGCGGCTGTCCGACGCGGAACTTTATGCGCTCGCCGCGCTCGTTGACGCCGAGGGCAGGCAGACGTCGCCGGCGAGTAGTCGCTTGCACAGCGAGCTGCATGCGCGCGCGATCCTTCGGAAGGAGAACCCTCTCTCGGAGGCGCGATCACTCGTGCAGCGACTGGCCGTTCTCCGTGGGCGGTTCGCAGTCGTCGGCCACGACGATCGCCCCGGCAAGATCGTCGAGGAGATCATCAAGCTCGGTGCGACCCTGTGAAGCCGCTCCTCAAGTGGGTCGGCGGCAAGACCAAGCTCCTGCCCGAGCTCGTCAAGCGGATGCCGAAGAAGTACGGGCGCTACTTCGAGCCGTTCGCCGGCGGCGCCGCGCTGTTCTTCCACCTCGAGCCCGCACGCGCGGTCCTCGGCGACCTCAATGCCGACCTCATGAACACGTACACCGGGGTGCAGCGCGATCCGAAGGCGGTGCTCCGCGCGCTGCGCAAGCACGAGCAGGCGCACGGCAAGCGTTACTACTACGACCTGCGCGACCGCCTGAACCGCCGCGAGCGCTCGATGGCGTACACGGTCCAGCGCGCGGCGGCCTTCCTGTACCTGAACCGCACGTGCTTCAACGGCCTCTACCGCGAGAACCAGCGCGGGCTCTTCAACGTCCCGATGGGCCGCTACAAGAACCCGACGATCTACAACCCGGAGCTCGTCCGGTCCGCCCATCGCGCGCTCGGGCCCGAGGTCCACGTTCGCCACAACGACTACAAGCACTCGGTGTTCGACGCGACCTACGGCGACTTCGTCTACTTCGATCCGCCGTACGACCCCCTGTCGCTGACCTCGAGCTTCACGGCGTACGGCGCCCGCGGCTTCTCGCGCGACGATCAGGTCGAGCTCGCCGAGTTCGCGGCCTCGCTCGCGCGGCGCGGGATCGACGTCATGCTCTCCAACAGCAACACCAAGTTCATCCGGGATCTCTACCGGGGGATCGGCTTCAAGCTCTCCAGAGTGTCGTGCCCTCGTGCGATCAATTCAGACGCGTCCAAGCGCGGCATGGTCAGCGAGCTCATCATCACCAGTCGGTACGAGTAGGAGGACACGTGGGCAACAGGCAGGACAACGGTGACACGGCGATCAAGATCACGTATGCCGATCTGAAGGCGACGCTCGATGCGCTAACGCCCGAGCAGCTCGCGCAGCCCGTCGTGTGGACGGGTGACGAGCGCGGCGGGTACGTCAAGGAGGTCTGGATCTGCCCGGAGGACTGGATCGGGGACACGAGCGATCACGAGACGTGGATGCCACGGAGCCAAGCGCCGGCCGAGTACGCCGACGCCGAAGTCTGTCTGCCCTCCGGCACCGTGCAGTTGGTGGTCGACTGATGATGGTCCACACCGAGGAAGGCCGGTTCGTCGCGCACCTCGCGATGACGCACGTCGAGGAGCCGAACCACGCGGTCACGGCGGAGCAGCTCGAGGTGCTCCACGATCGCGGCTGCGTTCGCTGCGGCGCGCAGCTCGCGCCCGAACCGACCGACGAGGAGCGCAAGCGGATCTTCGACGATCCCGACTATCACTGGCCATGCCCCGAGGGCCGATACCTCGAGTGCGGGTTCGGGCTGATGGGCGGCGGGTACGGCCCCTACGTCGTCTGTGACTGCGGGTTCTTTGCCAAGCACGATCTCGGGCCCGACGCCGAGTAGAAAGGCACCATGACGATCGAAGTCGAAGACGCCACGAAACCCGCGAAGCTCACGACCTCCAACATCATCGGCGGCCTTGTGATCGCCTTCCTCCTGTCGCCGCTCTCGGCGCTGATCACCGCGTTCTACTGCACGACGCTCTGGCGGTGGTTCGTCGAAGCTGAGTATGGCGGCGGGCCGTCGATGCCGGCGTGGTACGGAGTCAGCGCGATCCTGATGATCCTGGTGCATCGTCGAGATCGAGCGGCCGACAAGGAAGATGGCCCGAAGCTCTCGGCGCTGTTCATGGCGAGGACGTGGATCGACAACCAGTTCGTCTACGGGGTCGCCATGTGCGGCGTCGCGTTCACGCGGTTTGTCCTGGGGTGGACCTGATGCGGGTCGACACCGCTCTCCGCAGTAAGCTCATCCGCTACCTCAACGAGGGCCTGAAGGCTTCTCTCGAGCTCGCGGACCTCGCCAAGGGGCAGACCGACGGCGTGGACCGCGAGCCCATACTTCAGCACGCGCAACAGCTGCGCGACTTCATCGACTGGCTCGAGCACGACGAGGTGAACCCGATCGTGCTCCACGAGAAGATCGCCGACCTCGAAGACAAACTCCGAAAGAAGGGATGACGCATGAAGGATGGCAAGGACAACGACAAGCTCCACGAGTGCCCGGTCATGATCAGCGAGACGTGCGGAGGGCCGCTCGAGCCGGCGTTCGCGGTCAGCGGCGAGGGCGATCCGCACATTCGCACCGGGCACTACCCGCCCGGCGAGATCCAGAAGTGGACCGGGTCCGACGGGATCAAGCGGATCCGCCACGTGCGGACAAGTGGTGCGAGCGTCGGCGCGTCGGCGGCGTACAGCGCGGGCTACGAGCAGCTCGACTGGGGGAACTAGATGGCCGTCAAGCCCCTCAGCCCCAAGGAGATCGAGTCCGCAAAGAAGGTTGTGATTCCAGACGCCGTGATGGAGGCGGCCAACGAACTCCTCGCGAAGAAGTGGAACGGGTCATCGGCAACCTTCACGATTGACGCTCTGTGCGGGCTCGCACGAGAGAAGATGGGGGATCCGAAGCACCAGTTCGCGAGCGAGGACCTCGACATCGAGATCGTCTTCCGCAAAGAAGGGTGGATCGTCGACTTCGATCGCCCCGGATACAACGAGACGTACGCCGCAAACTGGACGTTCAAGAAGCGGAGGACGCGTGGTTGATCCGGATCTCGTCTATGCATCCAAGTTTTGGCCGACGCCTACAGATCCGCCGTCGGTCATCGTGGATCTACGGGTCACGGAAGCGAACGGCGCGTTCAGCTTCCACGCCGAGGTAACGACTCGCGACGGCGCATTCCGTGGCGTCGGCGGCGAGCTCACCGAGAAGACGCGAGCGGATGCCGCGCACGCTGCGATGTACAAGCTGGTGAGCCTGCTGTCCGAGATGCTGGCCGACGCGACCGCGAGGAATGCTCGTGGGTGACACGACGATCTCGTGGACCGCCCGGCCCGGCACCCGCGGCCGCACGTGGAACCCGACGCAAGGCTGCTGGCCGGTCTCGCCGGGCTGCGCAAACTGCTACGCGTGCCGTCAGGCCGCAAGGTTCTCCGGCGTCGGCAAGCCGTTCCACGGCCTCGTCAAGCTGGGCAAGAAGCGCTCGGGCACGCCGCCGAAGTGGACGGGCGAGGTCAAGTTCGCCGCGCACAAGCTGATCGAGCCGCTGTCGTGGCGTGAGCCGTCGACCGTGTTCGTCGACAGCATGAGTGATCTCTTCTACGAGGAGTTCACGTTCGAGCAGATCGCGGCCGTGTACGGGATCATGGCGTTCACGAAGCGCCACACGTACCAGATCCTGACGAAGCGACCGAAGAGGAGGAGGGAGTTCTTCGAGTGGCTCGACGAGAAGGCGCAGGAGCGCCTGGCGAAGTTCGCTGGCGTCGAGACGATCGCCGCGTACGACTGGCGCGCGGCGATCTGCTGGGAGTACGCGGTCGCGGCGTACCCGCCGCTTGAGTTCTCCGCGTGGCACTCCGAGCACTACGAGACCGCGCACACGACGGCGTGGCCGCTGGTCAACGTCTGGGAGGGCGTCTCCGCCGAGAACCAGGAGATGTACAACGATCGCGTGTTCGAGCTCGCGCTCCTCCGCGAGGACTACGACATCGCGATCACCTTCGTATCATGCGAGCCGCTCCTGGGTCCGATCGATCCCGATCCGTCGTACTGCGGGACGTGCGGCGAGTTCGAGGAAGGTGTGGTCGACGATCTCGAGGACGGCACGGTCACGCAGCCGACCTGCCGCGAGTGCGGAGACGAGGTGGGAAGCCTCGGCAGCATGACGCCGGACTGGCTGATCGCGGGCTGCGAGAGCGGACCCGGAGCTCGGCCGTGCGAGGTTACGTGGTTCAAGGAGCTCCGCGACGCGTGCGCATGGAGCGGGATCGCGTTCTTCCACAAGCAGGCGGTCCTAGTCGACGGCGTGATCACGGCCGGGGATCGCTCCCACAAGAAGGGGCGGGGCCACGGTGGCGACGTCATCGAGCTCCCGTATCTTGAGGGAGTGCAGCACGCGAACTTCCCCGAGGTCGACCCGGACGGCCTTCGCCTCGTCCCGGCCGAAGACGCCCATGCCTAGGCGTGGCGGCCGCGACCGATACCGGCCGGGCAAGGTCCCGCCGCTCTCCGCGTTCGAGAAGCAAGCGCTCGAGCGCGAGCTCGCGGGCAAGGCTGCCGGTCCGCCGCCGATCGGCCGCGCGGCGCGCGGGACCGAGGCGCCGATCGCTCCCTGCCCGGACTTCGCGGTGCGCGGAGCTCGCGTCGACTACGCGGCGATCATCGGGCAGCCCGCGACCCTCTTCAACGTCACGATCACCGCCGATCCGTTTCACTTCCGGGGCGTCGGCTGGGTGACCTTCATCGAGCGCGTGCGCGGGTGGGTCGCCGTCGACGCCCTGTCGCCGGCGGGCAAGGATCCGGCGTGAGCAACAAGCAAAACCCGCGTCGAGCTCGCCAGCGTGTGCGCTCGGAGATTCGCCGCAAGCCGGTGATCGTCACGGCCGCGATGAGCGCGATGTTCGCCGCGATTCCTGCCGAACGTGAACGCAAGGAGCGCGAGCGTCGGCACGCGAGGGACCGACAGCGCGGGATCGATCGGATCCGCCGCCGCTGGGCGCTTCAGGGCCCGCGCGCGAAGCGCAAACCACGGACGAACTACGGCAACACCTTCTGGAAGCACAGCCACGACGTATGAAGCGCGTCGAGTTTCTATCGATCTTGGTGCCCACGTTCGAGCAGCAGCAGCTCGTTCATGAGGCTGCGCGGCTTCACCCCGGCCTGTACAAGCTCCGGCCCGCGAGCTGGAGGGAGGTCGAGTCCGTCGCGCTCGTGATCCTGAAGGACGAGTGGCTGAAGTTCACGGAGGTACTCCCGATCCACGATCGCGCCCTCCGCGATCGCGCCCGCCCCCTGATCGATACGCGCCACACGAACTACGCCGGCGACGACGGCGTGCTCTGCCTCTCACCCATCCAGTAGGAGAACGATGTCCGACGACCCCACGTCACCCACCGCCGAAGAGACCGAGGCCGCGCGTACGCGACTCGCCTCGCGCCTCGGAAGGTTCCTCACCGACGTCACCGAGATCGCCAAGGAGGAGCTCGCGAAGATCCGCGCCGATACCAAGCGCCTCGACTGGCTCGAGAACAACGTCGAGTGGATCTCGGAGAACCCGGGCGAGATCCAGCGCGCCATCGACGAGATCTCGGCTGAGGCCGGTGACCGCGTGAAGAAGTGGTCGGCCCGCGAGGCGCTCGATGCACTGATGAAGCGGCGCCCGTGAGGAACTTCGGCCGCATCACGCGCTGGTGGGCGTTCTGCAACCTGATCGATCTGCGCAAGCTCGCGTGGCTCGCGGATCACGAGATCCCGGCGCGCTCGCGCTGACAGAGCGCCACGGTAGAACTGTCTCGTGGCCCAGCAGACGATCGCGGAGCGGCGGTGCGAGCACTGCCAGAAGGAGAAGGATGCGATGGTGACAATGATGCCGGGACACAACGGCGAGTGGTGGTGGCTGTGCATTCCATGCTGGATCGATGGCGTCCGCACGATGGACGCCCCCTCGATCGCACGCGCACCGGAGATGACGTGACCGACGAGCAGCTCGTCGACTTCCGTGCTCGGCTCAAGAAGCTCAAGACCGGCATCCTGGTCGTCGGCCAGCGCGGGCGCTGCAATCCCAAGGACGAGCACGCGCTGCGCGGCGGCAGCGAGGTGTGGCCGCAGGGAGGCGTTCCGATCGGCGTGTACCAGTTCGTCGTGATCGCCGATCCGCCCGACGCGATCCCGGGCCTCACCGATGGCGGCATCAACCCGTGGGTCATGCTCTACCAGCCCAACGACATCGACCGCGAGGCGTCGATCTTCAACTGCAACAAGATGTTCTTCGAGATGCACTTCCTCTTCGAGGTCCTCCCATGACGCCCGAGACCCTGTACACGACGAGGTATTCGCCCGACCCGGCCTCCGCGCGGGACGTCTTGGCGTTCGTGCTGACGCCCAACAGCGCGTTCGCAACCGACCCGCGCGAGCTCGAGGCGGTTGGTGAGATGCTCGACGCCGCCAAGGCCGAGGCGATCGAGCGCTGGAAGTCGCTGCAGGCCAAGCGATGAGCCACAAGCCGCAGCTCTCGCTCGACCTTCCGCTCGGGATGACGGACGAGCTCCAGAAGAAGGAGCAGCTTGCTGCGGTCATCCCGATCCGGATTGCGGTCAAGAAGCCGTGAGGCGGTGCAGTAAGAAGATCCCGACCACCGGGTGCGCGCAGCGCTGGTGCGTGCTCCGCGAGGGCCACGGCGGCGACTGCTCGCCGATCTACCCCGACGAGCCGATCGAGCCCGTACTCCTGCCGCCGGTCCGGGTGGCGCGCGGGACGTGGCTTGGGGCTCGTCGCCCCCGTTGACCCCCGGGAGTGGCAGGGTTACCCTCCGGTAGACGCGTTCTCCGGCGTGTCGACCTCCTGGAGTAGCATGTCCAAGATCGCCCGCCGTTTCCGTCGCAAGGCCAAGAAGAACCCCTCGTCGGCGCCGCGGCACAACCCGCCGCTGTTCACCGACATGCTCGAGATGGCCGTCCCGGGCGCTATCGGCTTCGCCGGCGTCCGCCTGGTGACCAAGCTGGGGATCGCGGCGGTCGCCAAGCGCTGGCCCACCAAGTCCCGCCACGTCGGGGCGCTCCTGGCGACCTCGTCGTTCTTGGCCACGTGGTTCCTCGGCCACCGGGTCAAGGCGATCGCCAAGTACCACACGGCGCTCACGGTCGGCGCCGCGCTCGCGGCCGCCGTCAACGTCCTCCAGATCTACCTGCCCAAGATCGGCTGGCTCGTCGGCGATCCGACGGAGCTCACCGCCGGCGGCACCGCGTCGGCCAAGGCGCTGACCGAGCAGCAGACCAACGCGATGCTCCCGCAGAACCTCCAGGAGATCGACGACGACCCGGCGTTCTACACGTACGACGACAAGTACGACGCCGGCCGGTACCGCGCGAACAGCAGCAACAAGACCCAGCCCTCGCCGATCTCGCCCCCGATCGAGGAAGAGGACTTCGGTGGCGTGTTCGCCGGAGGCCTCGCTGGCAACTGATGTCGGCCGTCTCGCGGCGAGCTCGTGCGCGACGCCCGCTCTCGATGGGCGGGCTGTCGTCGTCCTACGCGTTTGGTGACGTGGTTCCCGGGCCCGAGCCCGCTGCGCCCCTGACCGAGGAGCAGTGGCGCAAGCGGATGCTCGAGCAGCAGACCACGATGACCGACTGGCTCACCCGGTGGGTCAAGCGGGACGAGATCCAGCGGTGGCTCCAGCTCGGCGCGACCTTGGCGATCCCCCTCTCGGCGGCGATCTGGCGAGCGATCTTCCGCGCCGGCCGCAAGCCGACGTAGCATCGCTGGATGGGGAAGCTCAAGCTCCGTGGACCATCCCGGAGGGATCTGAAACGCAGCCATCACGAGGCATTTGGGATTCACCCCCAGGGCACGTGGATGTTCGTCTTGTCGCTGGGCGACGGCGAGATCGGGCTTGCGCACGCGGCTGCGGTCAGGGAAGAGGCCGATCGACGTGGAGCCCCATTCGTTGTGCTCGACGAGGGCCAAGAGTCGGCAGCGGATCAGATCGGCATCGTGTTCGTGACCGCCAAGAACGAGGCTGCGTTCCGCGCGGTGCAGGACATCTACCAGGTCCCTCCGCAGTACCGCGATGTAGCACCCCTCACGGCGATCCGGTCCCTGAAGACGGGCCGGGGCGCCATCAGCTTCGGGTCCATCGCCGATCAGCCCGATGTGATCAAGCGAGTATTCGACGACGCCATTGCGATGGGAAAGGATCCGAACTGATGTTCAAGCTCGTCATCTTCGAGCGTCGCCTCGGCTGGTACTGGAAGGTCCTCGCCGCCAACAACCGCAAGCAGGGGATCGGCGGCGAGCCATTCTCGAGCTCGCGGTCCGCGTTGACGTCGTTCCAGCGGTTCCGCGCTGCCATCGCCACGACGCCAGCGATCGAGCTCGCGAACATCGAGGTGCGGCCGCTCAAGCGCCGTGCGCGCAAGACCCAGACCCGCAAGCCGCGCTGGAAGAGGCGCTGACCTGATGCCGACGCTCAACCACCGCGCGATCTACGAGCAGCTCGTCGCCGACATCAAGGCCGCGTTCCCCAAGCTCGCGATCCGGTTCAAGGACGAGTCGCGGTTCATGCGAGCGCTGGGTTGGTTCCTGGTTCGGATCGTTCGCCTCCGCGCGTTCATGACCGACTACACGACGACGATCGGGCCGACGATCTACCTCGACACCGAGGCGCGCGCGGAGATCGCGGCCGGGCTTCACCCGTGGCGAACGATCGCGCACGAGTACGTGCACGTCCGCCAGGACGCGCGGCACCCGCCGCGCGGGCTCTGGTACAAGTTCACGTACCTGTTCCCGCTCCCGCTGGGCCTCTTCGCGCTGGGAGCTCTCTTGGCGATCCCGCTGTCGACCTGGCACCTTCTGTGGCTCGTGGCGCTGGTCGCCTTCGCGCCGTTGCCGGCGCCGGGCCGGGTTTACTGGGAGCGCGAGGCGTACCGGATCTCGATGCTCTGCGACGTCTTGGCCCACGGCAAGAACTACGTCCTCGGCAACAGCTACCAGGCGTTCATGGTGCGGCACTACACGGGCAGCGATTACTACTTCATGTCGTGGCGTCGGCGCGCGATCGTGGCGATGGTCCTCGAGGACACCCAGCGCGCGATCAAGCTCGCCGAGGGCATCCTCGTCAGGACGGATTTCGAGGGACGGATCATCGAGATCGTTCGCACCGCCGGCGCGATCCCGACCCTTCGCCCGGCCGCATAGCCGTCAGGTTCGTCGGATCGGTCGCGTAGAGTCGTCGGATGCGCTCACGAGCTCGCCGCCGGGCGACCAACGCCGACATCCTTCACGACCCCCAAGGCCACGGCCTCTCGCGCGAGGTCGACGAGTTCCTCCGAGGCGCGGACATCTCCGACCGCGACGTCCGCGAGCTCGAGCTCGGCAACTGCTCCGCCACGTTCGAGCGACGCGGCCACGGCAAGATCCGCTAGATTCGGCGGATGCCTCTTCCGCCCCGTCCGTCGTTCATCCTCTCCTGCGGCGCCCATCCTCAAGGCGGCTGCCCACCCGCCGACCGGAGCCAATGCCGAGACCCGCGCGGTGAATCGAAGTACGGCAGGCTTGCCGACGGGTCGTTCAATTACCATTTCGACTCGCCTCTTGAGTACGAGGTTCACCGGATGACCGGATGCGTCGGCTGCAACCCGGACTTCACGCCCGACTCGGTCGAGCGCGTGCAGCAGCACATGCGAGGACGAGATCTCGGGCCCGAGTCGACCGACGCCGAGATCGATGCGGCGATCGAGCAAGAGCTTGGCCTCGGCAACCCGAACGCCGGGTGGGCGCGCAACGCGAAGACGTACGGTCCGCGCGGTGAGTTCATTCCACCTCCCGACGACGTGGATCCGAATCCGATGGCCGGTCGTCGTGGCGGATTCCCGACGAACAACGGCGTCGCCATGCCGTCGTTCGTCCCCCGCGAGGAGACGTTTGGCCACGGGATGGGGCTCGACGGGATGGGCGTGTTCGACGGCGGCATGGGCGAGATCCCGGTTGACGTCGACCCGGCGATCTGGCCGTTCCCGCGCGCGGCTACGCTCGTGCACTGCGACATGCCCGGCTGTTCGACGACCGTTCGCCTGGCGGACGCGCGCGGATGGATTCTCAGCGGCGGAGATCCGAACCGATCGGACTTCTGCCCGCGCCACGTCAATCCGGCCGCGCGCACGCCGCTCATGCCGTCGATCCCGAGCCTTCGCCGCAAGGTCCTCTCGTTCTGGGATCGCATGAAGCTCGATGGGGCGGACCACCTGATCGATCAGGGGTTCAAGACGATCGCCACGCTTCACAAGGCCATCGGCGTGTTTCGGGAACTCAAGGCGCAGATCCTCGGCGTGCCCGCGTTCCTGGTCCCGGACCCCGATCCGTGCGCTCCGCTGCCGGTGCACACGTACGATCGCCCGTTCTTCGACGACATCGACCCGGTCGACGAGGTTCATCGCGAGGTCGCTCGGTATGGCCTCGATCGCCACCCGGACTTCTGGCCGTTCTCGTCGCCGGACTGGGCCTCGGCGGGGAGCGAGCGGGATCTCATCCACTACCCGCCGGGCGGGTTCGGCATGCGCGAGTTCCGCGAGTCGACGTTCGAGCCGCTCTACCTCGGGATCTTCCGCTAGCCGATCTCCGTGCTGTGATATCCACGGCACATGCACAAAGGCCACCCTCCCGTTCCTCCGGCTGATCAGCTTCATACCGTCGTCGACCGCCCGATCGACGGGCCCGACAAGGGCAAGGTCACCAAGGTCTGGGCTGTCGACCTGTCGTGGAAAGACGCGAAGCTGCTCAAGGAGAAGCTGGCGGCCACCAAGCAGTCGCGGATCTGCGTGGTGGAGCCGCAGGTCGTGGCCGCGATCTCTGAGCTGCCGTACGACTTTGAGGGAGGCGAGCTGAAGTCTGGGTTGTTTGCGCCAGGGGGCGGCGACCCACCACCGACGGGGTCGTGGGATGCGGCGATCGCGAACCCGACGCCGATCACCGAGGAGACGATGGAGAACGGAATGGCTGCGATCGCGCGCGTCGCGCAGGCGCCCGATCTCGATCCGCACGCGACGTGGTCCGACGAAGAGCGCATGTCCGCCGCGCTTGCGGCCGCTCGTGCTGCGACGCCTGCCTTCCAGGGCGAGGGGAATCCGGTTGGCGAGGTCGGACTGATCGCAGCCGCGACAACTCACCTCCGTGCGAAGGTCCTTGCCGACTTCTTCGACGAGGACCCGGCGACCGCGCACCTGCCGTACGCCCAGGACGGCGAGGAGATCCTCACCAAGACGGTGCCCACGATCCCCGGTCGCCCGCGGCCGACGGGAGAGTCGCAGGTCCGACGCAACCGCACCGGAGAGGCGATCTTCCAGAGCGAGGCCGACAAGTTCACGGACGCGGAGATCGTCGCGTACTTCGACGATGCGAAGATGACGGGCCGCACGACGGAGAGCAGCGAGCTCATCGGCGATCCGCCCGCGACGCGGTGATGTCCCCGTACGACGACGGATGGCTCCTGGAGAACCTCCACGCCGAGCTCGTGTTCAACCATCCCCAACGGGTCTCGGTCCCGGTAGGCTGGTTGCCGATGGTCACGGGGATGTTCTTCGGGCTCGTGTGCAGCGGGTGCCACGTGATCCTCAAGAAGGACTACGAGGCGATCGAGAAGCCGCCGTCGGAGCTCGCGTACGCGCACTTCGCGGCGGAGATCTCACCTCGGTTCGCCTGTGTCGGCTCGGACAAGCCGGCGGAATGGAGGCGCGTTGGATACGACGAGTGACGATCTTCGCGTCGTGATCGATCGCCACCTCCGCAAGGTCGTCGCCGACTGTGGCGGGAACCTGTCGGAGGCCGCTCGTCGGCTGGGGATCTATCGCAGCACGCTCAAGCGACGGCTACGCAAGATGGCACCGTCCGAGTAGACTGCCCGGATGCGCAACACCGTGATCGTCGAAGTGCGCGCCGCCGAGGGTGGCGCGGATGCAAAGGACCTCGTGCTCGAGCAGACGAAGATCTACGTCAAGCTCTGCGGCCGGAGGGGTCTTTGACGTCGAGCTCGTAGAGGAGTCCCTGGGGTACGCCGCGCTCCGCATCAGCGGCAAGCACGCGGCCGAGACGTTCGCCAACGAGCCAGGTGGCCATCGGTGGCAGCGGGTGCCGCCGACGGAGCGCAAGGGCCGGGTCCACACCAGCACGGTCACCGTGGCCGTGCTTGCCGAACCCAAGGCGCACGAGCTCGAGCTCCGCGACGCCGACCTCGAGATCACCACGATGCGTGGGTCCGGCGCCGGCGGCCAGCACCGCAACAAGACCGACTCGGCGGTGCGGATCCGGCACGTGCCGACCGGCGTGGAGGTTCGCTGCGAGTCCGAGCGATCGCAGACCCTCAACAAGGAGACCGCCTTGGGGCTGCTCCGCGCGCGCATCCTCGAGGCCCGCCGCGCGGCCGCCGCCGGCGAGCTCGCCAGCGACCGGCGACGTCAGGTCGGTTCCGGCATGCGCGGCGACAAGCGCCGGACGATCCGCACCCAGGACGACGTTGTGAACGACCACGAGACCGGCAAGCAGTGGCGGTTCAAAGACTACGTGCGAGGCGACTGGTAGTGGGCAGTATCAACTTCAGCGCCGACCTCTCCCGACGAGCTCCGTCCGGCGGGAGAGTCATCGTTGAGATCCATGCGGAGGGAGATCCGTACGGACACGACGGGTGCGATAGCGCCGACTGTCACTGGACGCCCGAAGGCTACGAGACGCTGTACATGGACGTCGCCGCAGCCGAGGAGCTTCGACGAAAGCTCGACGACGCGATCAAGCAAGCGAAGAAGACCGCCCGAAAATAGCGGGAGGCAGCGGGCTACTACACCACCCGCTGCGGCGCCGCTCGACCGTCGGTGCACCTCAGGTCGAGTAGCGATGCGTTTTCAGGTCGCACCCGTTGTGGGTACGGCCACCTGGATTTTCGGGACGCCTCTCCCGAGGCCACTCTACCTCGGGAGCTTCGCGCTGATCCAACGCGGAGCTCCGGGGGACGCGATGATCCACGGCGCGCTTCGCGACCAGCCGCGTCCGATCCCCTTGCGCCAGATGAACCAGCGGTGACCGATCGCCGGCGACGCCACCGCGCGGCGCGCGACGTCGCGGAGCGCCGACCACGGCCTCATACGGTTCGCTCGAGGTGGCGATCGGGACGATGTACGTACGTGCCGTCGCCCCACTCGTCGTCCGAGGCGTCGCTGGCCTTGCAGTCGCAGAACAGCCCCTGCGCGTGTAGCCTGCAGCAATCCTCGTGGAAGTCGGGTGGACCGAACGGCCACCGCTCGGGCGGTACGACTGCACGCAGCGACACGCCGTCGGGCGCGTAGTCGCGCTCGCGCGGTCCGGTCCAGCTAGCGTGCGTGCGGATCATCCGGCCCACCGGGAACCGGGTGCGCGGCGATCCGCTCGGGCGTGCACGAGCAGCGGCGACTTCCGCGCCAGAACATCTGGTTGCGGCACATGCCGGGGCAGCACTCGCAACGCAGGCTGGTCGAGAGCTGCCCGACGCGGCGAGCGCTGGACGCGCGAGCTCGTTCGGCCTCGATCGTCGGCGGCCGGAATACGTCCAGTCGATCGGCGTCGACGAGCGCCTCCCAGTCGGACTCGCTGCCGATCGCGCGCTCGATGAACGCGTCAAGGCCGGGCTCGCCGCCGGCGGCGACGTGTTCGGCGTAGCGCGCGACCATCGCGTCGTGGAGCTCGGCCGGGATCGAGAGGAGGACGCCCACGGTCACGCCTCCGCGACGGTCTGCCACACCGCCGCGTCCGTCTCGGTCGCCCAGAACGCCACCGCAGACCGCAGCGACCGCGCCCCGAACAACCGCACGAGGCCCGAGCACACGCAGGCGATCAGGGCGACGTTGCGGTCGACCAGCCCGTCGTGGCGGATCGGGAACGAGGCGAAGTTGTGCTCCCACGCCGGCGTGTGGCGCGCCAAGGCCGCCATCGCCTCCTGCATGGTCAGGACGTCGGTCTGCCGCGACACCCATCCGACGACGCCGACCAGCGCCCTGGCAGCCTCACGCGCGGTCAGGGCGTGCGTCGTCACCGGGCCAGACGACATCACGTCGGCGCTGAGGGCCAACAGGTCGTCGATCTCGTCGTTCTTGCGGAAGGCAGCGGTAACCACGGGGTGTCTCCTGCCACCACCATGCCCACGGCGAGCTCGATGGTCAACATTTCCTCTGGACACCGGGGGTAGATCCCTGTCGGTTTGGCGGCTCGCGCGGGTACGATGGGGCATGGCGCGCACCCACACCCCGTCCCCGAAAACCCTTAAAGTGACGGCCGCGTGGCGTGCTGCTCGAGCTGCTCGGGCCCGCAAGCGCCCGGCGCCGTACGGCACGCGGAGGAACCCGACCGTCGGGAGCCACCCCGACCTGTTCACGCAGTTCGGGGAGACGCCGATCTTCGTGCCGCTTGCCGACCTGACCTCGGATCAGATCCGCGATCTCAAGCGCAAGCAGTTCACGGACAAGGAGTGGGGCGATCTCGACGAGGACGATCAGGAGTACATCGTCGAGCACGACGGGGAGAGCGAGGAGCGCGTGCACGCGCTCTCCGACGTCTTCATCGATCGCTGGAAGTGGGAGACCGACGGCAGCGACGCGCGCAGCAAGTTCGACCTCGTCGAGGACTTCTTCGAGCAGGAGATCGCGCACCATGCGCGCGAGGGGGACCTATGGGAGTGGTGTCCGAGTAGGGTGTACGACCGCCTGGTCCAGTACGCCGAGGATCACGGACAGACCGACGGGGATGTCGACGAGGTCCTCAACGAGCTGCTCGCCGACACGAACTACTACGAGTTCACGACCGAGGTCGGCCGCGGCCGGTCGTCGGTGTGGACCCACGACTACCAGGCGAACGTCTACCTGGAGGACAGTGACTTTGCCTCGGAGCTCGCGGTGTGCACGCCCGACGAGGTCGAGCGCGCGGTCGATCGCATCGTGTCGGCGACCAATCACGACGTGGACCCGACCGTCGAGCAGCTCTACAAGAAGACGTACTTCGAGTACAACTTCGACTCGGGTATCACGATCCACGCGGCGCTCGACTGGGACGACGTCGCCGTGAACGCGCAAGCGCTGCTCGACGAGCGCACGCCCGAACTCGAGGACAGCGACGACGGCCAGCTAGCCAAGCCTCCCGAGGAGCGCGTGGTGTTCCGCTGGCCCGATGGGTTCTACGTCCAGGACCTGATCCCGTCGGAGCTCGCCGCCGAGGGCAAGGCGATGGGGATGTGCGTCGGGCGGCCGGACATGGGCTACGGCAAGGCCGTGCGCGACGGCGAGATCAAGATCCTCTCGATCCGTCGACCGTCGGGCAAGCCGCTGTTCACGATCGAGGCGCAGCTCGCCCCGCGGCGCCGCATCGACGAGGAGCCGAAGTTCACGCACTACGAGCAGATCAAGGGCAAGGCGAACCGCCTGCCCGGGTTCGACCTCGGCAAGACCGGAACCGAGTTTCCGATCAAGCGCGACGAGGTGAAGCGGGTGTACGAGTTCGTCGAGGGAGGCCCGTACACGTCGTCGAACATCGCCGTCGACGACATCCGCGACATGAAGCCGGCCGTCAAACAGGTCAACGCGCTGTTCCGCGCCGGCGATCCGTGGGCGGTGAAGCTGATGACCGACCTGGGGATCGAGGACGTGAACTACCGGATGGTCACCAAGGGCACCGGGGAGTCGCTCCGCGAGAACCCGGGCCCGGCCTGCGGGCTCCACGACCAGAAGTGCACGGGGTTCTGCCGCCCGTACCAGCGCCGGCGCTAGTCGAAGCGGAGCGGAAGCTCGCTGGCCGGGCACGTGACCGTGGCGTTCCCGAGGAGCTTCGCGACGCCTCGTGCGCCGCGCCCAGCGCGCGCACGAACGCGGACTGTGTGCCACGCGATCTTGTCGTACATGATGCGGCCGGTCGCCGGGTTCGACTCGCCGACGATCGTGGTCGGCTGATCGCAGAGCGGGCACATGATCTTCGTGCCCGGCGGGATTCCTCGTTCGCTCACCCGAGCGCCTTCGCGATCGTGTTCAGGCGGAGCTTGAGTGCTACTGCCTCTCGGCGGTAGCTGTCGCGATCGGTCTGGGCCTTCGCAGCCTCAGCGCGGTAGGCGTCGCGTTCCGCCATCAGCTCGATGACCTCTTGACGACACCTCTCCACCTCACGGCGAAGCTCCTCGAGATCGGGGGCGTCGGGATCCGGTGGCGCGAGCACGCGCTCGGCCCAGTCGCCGAGTGCCAGAGAGATCACGGTCGTGGTTGCACCCTTCCCATGCTCCTTCGCGTCGAGCACCATCTCGGCGAGCCATCGGATCTGGTCCGGCATCTGCGGCTGCCGGCGGGAGTCGACGATGGCAGCCGGGCCCGGGATGTAGATCGCCGCTTCTACGACCCACGCGCGCGGCGCCGACTGCGTGACCCCCGTCTTGGTGTTCATAAACCGCACGATCTCGGTGCAGAACGAGCCCATGGGCTTTCCGGCCGACGGGTGACCTGTCGGCCACACGGCGTGATCGGGAGCCTGAAACGGCCCCTCGTAGACGGGCGCGACGACAATAAGCTCGTCCTTGCCGTTGTCGTAGAGGTGCTCGAACTCCGACCCGATCCGGATCTTCGTGCCGCTGGGTAGGTCGGTCACGACTTCGCCTTCTCCGCTAGTGCCTCGGCGAACGCCTTCTCGCCGATGTGGCGCTTTACCTTGGCGAGGTCGCCCTCGAGCTTGCGAAGCGACGTCGCGGATGCCCGTACGGACTCTTGCGAGCTCGCGAACCTGTCCTTCTCGATGGTGAGGTGCTTGTCGAGGTCGCCGATGCGCGCGTTCGCCTCGGCGAGCTTCTTGTCGAGTGCCTCGATCTTTCGCCCCTCATCCCAGAGGGCAGTGCGAGCCTTCTGGTGATCCTGGTCCGCGTCGATCGCCTGCCGCTCGAGCTCGGCGATCCGCTCGTTGTCAGAGGCGGCGACCAGCGCGAACAGGCGGTGGCGAGGGACGTACACGGTGTTTCCGCCGTAGGTGTTCTCGCGATCGTGGGTGGTATGCGTCACGAAGGCGACGACGGTTCCACCGAAGGCGCATGCTGGGTGGCCGTATTGATCGACTGCGGGCACCATGCGCGCGTTGGGCGCCGAGGTGACCGGGGTGACGACGGGCGTACTGGGGTGGGGCTTCTCGTCGGTGCTCATGGCTGTCCTTTCTTCGGGGTGGGGAACGTGATCGTCGGGAGCATGTCGATCGCTTTCTTCTTTCCGACCTCGCCGCGGCGGTCGTAGATCGCCGTCGTCGAGAGGTTGGCGTGGCCCATCAGCTTCTGGACCATCAGGATGTCGGCGCCGGCGTCGAGAAGATGCGTGCCGAACGAGCGCCGCAGATCGTGGGGCGTGAACGCGTCCACCTTGGCCTCGAGGCGCAGGTCGCGGAGCGCGTGGTTCATGCCGACCAGGCCGAGGCGGTTGCCCGTGCACGAGCTCCGGTGAAACCGGGTGAACAGCGGGCCTTCGACGGCGAGACTGCTGGCCGCGAGCGACGACCGCCGCCGCTCGATCCACGGGTCGAAGCCGGGCCGGTACGGCGCCGAGAGGTAGGCCATGCGCTGCTTGCGCCCCTTGCCGGTGACGTCGAGCTCGACGGTACCGTCCTTGAGCGCCTTGTAGTGCTCGAGATCGATCCCGACCGCCTCAGCTCGGCGGATGCCGCCGGCGTAGAGCACGGTCACGATCGCGGCGTCGCGCAGCCCGCGCTGGTCTCCCCGGTTCATGGCGGTGTGGATCAGGGTCTGGACCTCGTCGACCTCGAGCGTGCGGCCCGCCGGCGGCAGCGAGCTCGTGGACACCGAGGCCAGCGCGCTCTGCAGGCGCGCCTTCACGTCGGTCGTCATCAGCCCGGCCTCCCACGCGACGTTCAAGACGCCGCGCACCGCCGCGATCATCCGGTTGACCGAGCGCGGGGCGTACTGCTCCTTGAGCCGCTGGGTGAGGACCTTGACGTGGATCGCGTTCAGGAGGTGCCACGGGAACGTGTACGCGTCGCTCGAGCGGTCGAGCATGCCGGCGATCACGTCCAGGCTGGAGAGCATCGCCGGCCGCCCCGATGGCGAGAGCGACTGGAGGTACGCGTGCGCGGGACTGTCCTTCGGAGCTCCGCGCGATCCGCGCTTGGGGCCGACGGAGATCGCGCCGGCGCGCGGGGTGTGGACGAGGTCGGTGGGTTTCTTGGTCATGGTGGCGGTGCCTCGTACGCTTCGCACGGACAGACGCTGCCGTTGCCGGTGCCACGCATGCACGCGATCGGTGAGCACCTCTCGGATCGCGGCGGATCGACATGATCCGCGTGGGTGTGATCGCAGGCCGCACAACGACCGCAGCCATACGCAGCCAGCGCGTGCTTCAAGTGCCCGAGGTCGCCGCCCTGCCGGTCCATGAAGCGATGTGCGATCGCGCGCGCGAGGTGCGGCGAGCTCGCCGGTCCGTAGAAGTCGCCCCAGACATGGGCGTGGTTGGCGACCTGGTCGTGCCACCGCGATTCCTCGTCGGCGCTGGAGAGTCGTATGGACCGAAGGATCGCCATCGCGGTGTCGAACGCCTCGCTCATGTGCGCACCGTCGCCGAGGGCAGCGCCGTCGGATTAATGGGTTGACCTTCGAGGAGATCGAGCAGCTCGCGGTCGTCGGTAAACGCGCGCTCGAGGACGCGCAGGGTCGCTCGGTGCGCCCACGCCATGTCCGCCGCGTGCTTGACGCGGCCCCGGACCAAGTCGTAACGAACCTGTGTCGCACCGAGGAGACGGCTGAGCCATCCCGGGTGACGCACGATCACGGCCTCGGTGCGGGCCTCGTTGAACTGGACGACGAACTTCATGGTGGTGGTGCCTCGTAGATCGCCTTCTTCGGACGTCCGTGTCCGGCCAGCATCGACCAGATCCACGTCCACCCGGCCTCGGCGTAGCAGTGTCCGGGGGGGTTCTTATCGCTGCGGCCGCGCGCGGTGGCGGCGATGTCGACCTCGGTGCGCAGCGGTACCGGCGGGAGATCGCCGTACGTCTCGATCCACGCCTTGTACGTGCGCGCGGTCGCCTCGCGGATCAGCGAGCTCGACGGCGTCGTCGACGTGTTGCGGAAGATCGTGTTGCGCCAGCGCGTGGCGCCGACGGGATCGAGGTTGAGCACGCAGCCCCACACGGCGCCCCCCGTGTACGGCGTCTTTCCTCGAGCTCGCCGGCGCGGTTCACCTTGGTGGAAGAACGCCACGCACCTGCCGGGTGGCATGTAGCCGTCCGCACCGACGGTCTGCCGCGAGTAGTGCCCGTCGGCGAGCTCCGCCGCGAGGCTGTCTTCGCGCTGGATCGGCGCCCAGAGCGAGCCGACGGGCGTGAAGTGCATGGCGATCTGCGCGCGCATCTACTTCTTCCGGTCGACCCGCTCGTAGTCGCGCCCGAGCTTGAGCGCGGGCGAGTCCTTGATTGCACCGACGAACATGATCACGCCGGTCGGCCTGTGGCGACGGTAGAGATCCGGGCGCCGACGCTGCGCGTGCCCGGCCGCGCGGCCGACGATCTTGGCGAGCAGCGGGTACGCGCGGTTGATCATCTCCTCGGTCCAGCCGTGCGCTCGAGCGACGTCGGCGTCGAAGAGCAACGGGCCGGTGCCGATCGTGCTCGTGGTCTCGGTGATCAGCGGTCGACGGGCAGGCTTGCGGGTCACGGCGACACCGCCCGGAGCTTCGCGACCACCTCGGCGATCGCGACGTGGAGGCGCTTGGTCTCCTTGATCTCGGCCTCGTACCTCTCGCCGATCTCGTTCTGGCGCTGCTCGATGGCGTCGCGCTCCCGCTCGAGCGAGTAGATGCGCTCTTCGAGCGCCTTGACCACGCGCGCGTCGGAGTGCCCGAGTCCGAACCGGATCGAATCGAACACGGACATCAGGTTGCGGATGTCGGCGCGCTCGACGCGGATCGCGTTCGTGGGCGTGTGCGTGGTGGTGATCGTGACGTCGCCGCTAGCGGTCACCACGCCCTGAATGGATCCGCTCCGAATGGTGAACGGCTCGCGCCCGAAGGGGACCACCACCGGCGCGAGGAGCTCGTGGAGCTCGTTGCGGCGCTGCTCGAGATCGATGAGACGCTGGCGCTGCCGGGCAGTGACCTCGCGTTCCTCGTCGAGGAGGTCCTTGGTGGTCGCGAGCTCCGTCATGTCCGCGCGCCACTTCACGGCGTCCTCGCTCTGCTCCTTCGTGATCCGCACGAGGGTGTCCGAGATCGACTTGCTCGACTGCTCGAGCTCCGCGACGCGCGCCTTCAGGGTCTCGTTCTTCGTGAGCACAGAGAGCAGGGGCGGGAGGTTCGGGTTGGTGTGGTGCTCGTCGCCAGGATGTCCCTTGGGCAGAATGCACCGTGGGTACGAGGCGGCCGGAAACTGCGACCCGTGCGGTCGAACATGCACACCGCACTCCTCTCCCGGGCTGACTCCGAGCGCCTTCAGGTAGTCGATGCGGTCACTCGCAGTCTTCTGCGACTGCCGCAGCTTCGCGCACTCCGCCTCGGAGTCGGCCCACGCGTTCGCATTCACGGTCAGATCGCGTTCGAGATCCGCGACACGCGCCTTCAGGCGATCGTTCTCCGACTGGAGCGCGAGCACGGAGAGCGGCCGATCCGCGCGCTCGAGCTCCGCGATCCGCGCCTTCAGCGTGCCGACCTCGGCGACGAGCTTGCCGCGCTGGTCGATCCAGCCCTTCACCTCGTCGGGGTACGGGTTCTCGCGCGAGACCTTGACCACGGTGGCAAGCAGCTCGTCCTGGCGCTTGGCCAGTGACTCGCTCTTCTCGGTCCAGTGCTTGACGTCCTTCACGAGCTCGACCACCTCGGTGGCGAGCGCGAGTGCCGCGCAGATGACGATCGTTGGGTGGATCGCTTCGGGCGAGAAGCGTCCGGCAGCGACGTGCACGATCGCTTCGCAGACGCGAGCGAACGAAGCGGCCTCGTCGGGTACGGGTGTTTTCGCGACGGCGCGTAGCGCGTGAGCAAGGCTCTGCCGTTCTGCGCTGTTGTGGAAGTAGAGCGGGTTCGGCATTACTTCCTGATCTCCCACGCAAGCGCCGCCGAGAGTTTCTCGGCGAGCAGCCGCGCGATCCGGTCCTGGTCGACGAACAGGTGCTCCAGCGCGGCCGCAACCAGCACCTTGATCTGGTCGCGGATGCGGTCGGAGGCGACCTGCTCGCGCACGATCTCGTGGGCCACCTGCTGCACAGCGAGGCCGAAGGCGTCCTCGAGCGGCGACGAGCCCCGCTCCCCGTAGCCGTGCCCGGGCTTCACCTTGATCAGCGAGGCCAGCGCCTGCCGGATGAGCTCGTCGCGCTTGCTCTCGTCGAGGTGCTTCATCATCGCGTCGACGACGAGGCTCTTGATCGCGTCGGTCTTCATGTTCGGGTCCTCGGCCATGCTCATGCTCCTGGTTGATTCGTCGTTGAATGTATATTCAATTGAGTTGTAAGTCTATGGACGAGCAAGCGGGTGCGCCGGCGAGATCCACGCGTGGTTGGCGGTGGTCGGATGCATGCTCTTGCGCCAGTGCCGCACGCGCCCGCCTGTGATCTCGGCGGTCCGCCGAGCTCGGGTGAGGGTCCGGCGACGCACGAGCACGCCGCGTCGTGTCGACCCCGCGCGCCTTCGCGAGCTCATACACCATCTGGTCGAGCGCGATGTCGGCCCCCTCCCAGTCGCCCTCGTAGAGCGCGCAGTGCATCTCCCACCACGGTTCGTTCGCGAAGAGAGCTCCCCAGCGCCGGTGATGGTCGTCGATGTAGCTCACAGCGTGTACCCCGCGAGCGCGACGGCGTTCGTGCACGGCCGCTTCGGATCGAGGTTCTTGAACTCCGCGTGGATCTCGGCGCCGGCGCGGACCACGAACCCCGGACCTGGCAACTGGAACGTGGGGTGGTCGCAGAACAGGTCGACGGGCATGCTCAGGATCGCCGTGGACTCCTTGCCGACGGTGATCGTCATGATCGTCGACGGTCGATGCGCCGGCCGGTACCGGAACACCTTGCGGAGAAGCCACCGGCTCCATCGGTACCGCCAGCTCCAGTAGTGCCACCACGGCATCGGATCCGGCTTCCAGTCGGTCACGACGCCGATGTGCGAGATCACGAACGCGACCCGGGCGACGTCGGTGATCCAGCTTGTCGTGCTCGGGTGCGCGACGACGGATGGAAGGCTCACGGCGTACTGGTACGAGCGCTCACTCATGCTCTGGTCCTCGGTTTGGGTTCGAGTCGCTGCGACGGCGTGTGCACGTAGGTCGGCTCGTCGCCGTCCCACACGATCTTCGTCCACGCCATGCACCCGGCCTCGAGGAGCGCCCGAGCTCGGGCCCGGCTCTCCTCCGTGGCCAGCGACAGGATCTTGATCGTCTTCTTCTCGACCTCACCGACGGTGTAGTGCACGTACGGCGCGGGGTAGCCGCTCGGGCGCACGCGGTCGAGGATGAGGCCGTTGGAGCGCACGCAGACGACGAAGCGTCGGCGACCACGGAACATGATCGTGTCGCCCAGCTTCACTGCACGCGCTCCGGCGCCGGCGCGCCCTGGTCGATGAACTCAAGGAACCGCAACCCACACGTGGGGCGGTTCTCGGTATCGAGGCCGCTAGCAAGGACCACGGACCTGACCACGATCTCGTCGACGCCACCCTCGTGGTGATGCTGGAAGTGCACGGCGACCACGGTGCCGTTGGGCGGCACGAAATCCATCGTGACCACGATCCCGTCGTCGGACAGCCGACGTGCGAGCGCGACCGAGTCGCCGTAGAGCTCGCTGCGGACCAGCACCACGAACGGGGACGTCACCCGAGGCCGCCGAACCGCCGCTCGAGCGCGTCCACCGCTGCGTTCGCACGAGCTCGCCAGCTACCGAACCACGGCCACTCCGCGTTCTCTCGGCACTCGTCGGCAAGGATGCACAGCAAGGCGAACTGCCCGAACCTCGTCGCGGTCTGCATCGTGAGATCGATGCCGCAGTGCACGCAGCGCGGGCGCCACCCGCTCCACACGCGGTAGGTCCAGATCCACGCCTCCTGGTCGAAGCGCATGGCGAGCACGAGCAGGCGCGGGATGCGGACCTCCTCGTGGAACTGCTCGAGATCGTCCTGCCGCATCACGGCGATCGTGGCGGGCCAGCGCATCGGAGCGAGCTCGGCGACGTCGATCACAGATCCCTCTTTGTCGCGTCGGGCGGCATCAGGAGTACCTCGGTGAATGACGCGATCTGCGACGTCGCGACGAAGAGGCGCCCGTCCCACGTGAACTCGCCGCCCGGGATCTGGACCGCGCGGACCGGAAAGTCGATAAACCCTGGGGTTCGAGTCCAGATAGACATGTCCTCGTAGCTGGCAGCGACCCATGCGGCCGTCACGCAGAGCGGGGTGCCGTAGCGGTTCACGATCATTGGCCACGGATCCTTGAACGTCAGGAGGATCACGTCCGCCCTCTCCACGACACCGACGTCTCCTGCGTGCACGGGTGCTCCTTGCTGCCGACGCCGTCGCAGCGGCCGGCGCGCCCGCACCCGCTGTCGTCGCTGCACCGGCCGTGCGCGAGCCCGACGACGCCCGGGTGGGCGAGGAACCACTGGAGGTTGCTGAAGCAAATGTGGCAGAGGTCAACGCGTTGAACGACCCGGTCGGTCCCTGTCAGTCGCGAGATCACGTCGATGGCGTCCATCTGCGGGAACTCGAGATCGCACCGGACGCACTTCACGCCATCACCGCCGTGTTCAGGCTCTCGTTGCCCCAATACTTCCACCCGAGCCGCGGTTGATCCGCGCGACTGAACACCTCGCAGAACTCCCCGTGCGAGACGTGCTCGACGAGGCCGTAGCTCTCCTCGGGCTTGGCCGAGTGATCAGGAGCTCCGTCCTTGTACGGCCGCTTCCAGTTGAACCACGTGCCGACCAGCTTGTTGCGGCACTTCATGCGGCCGCGCTTGGCGTGGATCAGGTACTCGGTGGTGATCCCGAACGGCTCGCCGAGACCCGATCCCATCGCGTTCTTGGCCCACACGAGCGTCGTCGAGTAGTCGAACCGCATCGCCTGCAGCACCTCGCGGAAGCGGTCCATGTACTTGTTGATGACCCACATGTACAAGTGCGCGTTGTCGGCCGCGAGCTCGCCGACGCGCGGGGCCATCGCCAGGATGTCCTTGAACGACATCGTCGGGTACGGGAGCTTGCGGTTCGGGCCGGTGTACGCGTCCTCGAAGCCCTTCTTGCCGGTGAGGCGACCGGACTTCGTCTTCCACGGCCAGTCGACGGTGATGGTGTTGAACGTCACCCGCCACCGTACAGTCCGAGGTTCTTCAGCGTCGTGCGGTGGAAGTCCTCGCCCGTGTAGAACCGCCACGTCCCCGGATCGCTGTAGATCACCTTCGAGATCGGGTGGAGCTCGCTGTCACACTTCGGGCAGTTATCGGCGTCGTCCTCGTCGGTGGTGTACGCGTGCGTGTGCCCGCAGTGGATGCACGGCCGCTCGAAGCTACGCACGCCCTCGAAGAGCCACACGCCGCCGATCCCCTGCTCGAGCACGAGCCCCGAGCAGCTCGCGCACGACGGCGGGCCACCGGCGACCAGGCGGCCGTTCACGACCTTCGCGTGGACGATGTTGAGGCACTCGGGCTCGTAGCGCATGTCCGCGAGGGCCGTTCCGATCACCCGCGACTCGGCGTGCTGGCAGATCTTCCCGCAATCCCGCTGGCAGGTCGCCGATCCGTCGCACGTCATCGGCTGCGGTGGCCCGTTGTAGTCGGATGCGACGATCACTGCCCGCAGTGGGCGAAGTGTGTGCTTTGCAGCCTCGCCAACGTTGTACGCCACGGCGCCGCGCTTGCTCTTGGCGCACGGCGACATCGCGCCCTTCATCACGGCTTCCACGATCACGTAGTCGGGCGGTTTGATCGTCATGGCTTCCTCCAGAACTTCTTGCAGGTTTGGCAGGCAGAGCACGATCCGCTGCCGTCGGAGCTCGCGTGCTGTGCGCGACCGTGACCGCACCGGCAGACCTCGGGGGTCACAAGCACCAGGCGCTGCTCGAGCGGCGCGCGCGCGGCCGGCGGCCACAGGTACCGACGATCGAGCGGGTCCATGGCGGCCACGATCTCGCGATCGGCGTCGGTCTCGATCCGGTGCTCGATCGTCGTGTCGGCGAGGACCCGGCCGTCGGGCCCGACCGCGCGCACCCGCGCGACGTCGCTCCAGAGCTCCACGAGCTTGAACCAGTGCCGCACGAGGACCTCGGTGCGGAAGCTGACCATGGTCACGCGGTGGTACCGCGTGCTGGCGTAGGTGAGGTCAAAGAGCGCGGTCATGGCGTGCAGTTCTCGCCCGTCGATGGGCACGCGACTCCGAGGCTGTCGGGGTTCTTCCAGAACACGATCAGCGATCCGCAGACGTACTCGCGGCGGATCCAGTCCTTCGCGCTGTCGCTGTCGGGCGAGCAGTACATCGTCCACCCGCCGCACCCGGGGCAGATCGCGGCCACGTACTTCTCGTCGCGCTTGGCGTCGCGCAGCGCCACGTCGAGATCGATCACTTTCCCTCCGGCAGTGGAGCGTCGCCGGCGGCGCACCCCACGCGGCCGTCGTTGATCGTGCAGACGAACAGCCGGCCGCCGCGCGTGCATCGAAGCGTATCGTGGTGCGACGTACCGCAAACGGCACCCTCACCGAGGTACGCCTCCACGGCCGCCTGATGGTTCAGGCATCCGCCCGGCTTGCACCCGAACAGCGCGATCAGGAGTAGCCTCTTCATCGGAGCGCCGTCCTCAGCATCTGCGCCACCGTGTCGAACACCTCGGGGTGTGGCTCGTCGCAAAGCGCCCGATCGACCATGCCGAGGCGCTCCATGATGCGGATGAAGTTCGAGCCCGGCCCCTCGAGCTTGTAGAGCAGGATGAGCGCGCCGGCGCACTCGAGCTCGCGGCCCCCACCAAGAGTCGTCTCGCCCTCGTCGTCGCGATCGACCGTCTTGTGGCAGGGGAAGCGTCCGCCCTGGCCGCCGTTCGCGCGCGGCATCTTCACCGCGCCGATCATGTCGATGATCTCGCGGATCCGGCTCTTCGCCAGGCGAACGCCGCCCTCCTTGCGGAACGGGCAGGTCTTGCACGGGGCTGGCGTGTGGCAGTGATTGGTCTTGGTCAACGACATCGACGGTCTCCTCTCTTCTCTCGTCACCTAGGGCAGTGTTCGTTGCGTTCCTGTTCGGCGGTCTTCTTGTGACCATCGCACGAGGGGATGATCTGCTTGCACGTCGGGCATCGCTGCCACCGGAGAGCGGCCGCGCCGCACGGGCACTTCGGGCGCTGTGCGGCGGGCAGGTCGGGGATGGTCAGGATGTTCACTCGGGTCCGTTGCGGTGGCTGCCGGAGTGCCCATTCTCGAGCCCGCACGCCATCGCGCGGGCGCAGTCATCGTTGTGGCAGTGAAACCACTCACCGCAGCGATCGTCGTAGGCGCCGTACTCGTTCTTCACGGCGACGTCGTGTCCGTCGTGCTTGAGCGCGAATGCGCCGAGGCCGTTGGTCCACTCCGGCCCCACGATCGTGATCTCCAGCGCGAGCTCCGTGCGGTGCGTCTCTTGGGCACGCTGAAGGTTCGCGATCGCGGGCAGGAGCTTCACGAGCTCGCGGAGTTCAGCGTCGCCGTGGTTCCACCACGTGGGGCGATCCTCGCTGTCGCAGGTCCTGCAGTGAAGCGTCCAGTACGTGCTCACGGGTACCGCTCCATGTGCGCGGCGATCTCGAGCTGCTCACGCACGAGCTTCTCGGTAGCCTCGGGAACGGTCCAGAACCCCTGCGAGCCGCGGCACGGGACCGGGTTCGGAAGCATGCGGACGTTGGAGACCACGTAGCAGATCGGCCCGGTGAAGAACGGGCGCTGGCGATGCCAGAACGACAGCGCCTTCGCGGGGGACGAGAACTTGGTCTCGTAGAACGCGAGGAGCTCCTTCTCGGACGTCACCATACCGACGACGTCGAGCACCGAGAGGATCGCCCCGGTCTGGTGCCATGACGGGCCCGGCGCGAGCAGGTGCTCGTTGACGAGCTTCTTACATACGGCGTCGTCGACGACCTTACTGGCGTGCCACGCGACGTCCTTCCACAGCGCGCGATCGACGGGCGCGATCTTCAGTGGCCGGTTCTCGATCAGCTTCACGCCGGTCGACATCAGACCGCACCACGGCTGAGTCAGGGTGAGCGCGCGCATCAGTAGCCGCCTCGCATCCGCCGCTTGATGTCGGCGCCGGTCTCGAGCCCGCGCTCGGTGTTGAACATCGCGAAGTCGCCGGCCTTGCACGTGCACGGCAGATCGTTGTTGCCGGTGACGATCACACCCCGGTCCATGCACTCCTTGCAGTCGCTGGGGTACTTCGCCTTGCAGGTCGGCAGCTCCGGCAACTGCACCCGGCCGCCGGCGACGATCGGGTTGCGGACGAGCGCGAGCGAGCGCGCCATACGGTCGATCTGCGGCGCGACCCGAGCGAGGTACCCCATGTGTGCGGCGAGCTCGTGGGACGCGGCGTCCGGGCCGCCCCGGTAGTCGATCGCCGTGGCGCCCTCGGCCTCCGCGATGATCGCGCGTGCTGCCGCGATCGCGTCCTCCCAGTCGAGCTCGCGGTCGGCACCGTGCTTGTCTTTGAACTTGAACGTCATGCTGCCCTCGGCTCCCTGCCCGCCAGGTCTCGCGCCTTGGCCTCGGCGAGCGGGCGAGAAACGCCGCCGAGGTACTCGAAGATCGCCGCGCGCTCGTTGAAGAACTCGAGCCAGTCGGCGTGGTCGCGCGGCACGAACACTTGCTTCCACCCGAAGTCAGCGACCGCGTCCTTCGGATCGTCGGGGCGCACAGATCCCGAAGGAAGCGGAGAAGCCACGGCTGGACCCGTGGCCTCCTTGGCCGCGACGGAGGGCGCTGGGGCGGGTGGTACCGCAGCGAGCTCGACGTCGGGCGGGCGTCCGCCATCACCCAAAGATCCCGCCCCGGAGAATTCCGGGGACGGGACGTCCGCACCGACCGAGCACGACGAAGAGCTTGGCGGCAGTGCAGACGAAAGGCCCCCGGCCGGCGGAATTGCAGGCGCGGGGTGTTCCACTGCCCAAACGGACTCGACTGGTGCAGTGGGGGACGCAAAGAACGCGGCGACGAGCTCGTCGACACGTGCGCGATCGCCATCCGCGATCGCCTTGATGATCGGCGCGATGACTCGGCGCGGCCCCATCAGCGTCATCGGCTTGCCGATGCGGCACTGATGGCAGAACAGCGACTGATCGCGGTTGGACGACAGGAACCAGCAGTGCGTCTCGGCGATCTTCGATCCGTGCTCGTCCCGAGCTCGTGTGAAGCACGGCCGCCACATGATGCAGAGCTCGCCGCCGACCACGCAGTACGGAAGCCCGGGGCGCATGCCGCCGAGGGTGAGTCGAGTCGGGGCCGGCTTGGCGACTGCCACCTCGCCGGCCCCGTTCGATGCGTCCACTGAATCGACGAGAAGGTTTCCGCCCGACGATGCCCTTGGGCGGGAGGTCCCGCTTACTTGGTCGTGTTGCGGACTGCTCTCGTTGCGGCCAGGACGCCCTACACCACCCGTCGATTTCCCGTTTGCATGGTCGGCCGGGACGGGCGCCACGTCACTCCATCCTTGAGCGGCCGCAGCCGCTGTCACCTTCTCCCCGGTCGGGACGTACCTCTCGTCGGGCGCGATGATGAACGCGCCCTCGCGCTCGAGCGAGCGCAGGACCACGACGTCGCTGGCGCGGTGAACCGCGTAGCGACCCCAGGGGGCCTCGAGGATGTCGCCGACCGAGATCATGCTGGGATCGGAATCCTGCGATCGATCTCCGCGGCGACCAGCGCCAAGATGGCGCCAACATCGGTCTCGATCTGTTTCATGAGCCGTTCGTGCTCGGCCGACGCCTTGTCCTTGATCGCGTCAATGGCGTCCTTGGGCGGCGGCGGGTTGGGCACGCGGTACTCAGGCTTGGCGTAGAGCGCTGCGATCTCAGAGCCCGCATCGCTCTTGATCTTATCCATCATCGCCTCGACGTCCGCGACGAGCGTCTTGGGGTGCGCGACAAACACCAGGAGCTCGCTCGTCTTCATCCCCCGGACGGTCGCCTCAGACCACGCGATCTCGTTGTCGGCCACGACCTACGCCCTCCTCGGTGCTTCGTAGAACAGCGTGATCGACAGGCAGTGGAACTCCGAGTCGGAGCTCTGACACACCACCGTCGAGACCACCTTGCCGCCGTCCTTCTGGAGCGCGCGGGTCCAGTCGGTGATGCGATCGCCCAGGCTCTCGCGCTCGGCGTACTTGGTCGCCGCGAACACCTTCACGCCGTTGTACGGCACCGTCACCACGCCGTTGTTGACCGTCATCCTTCAGACCTTCCGCTTGGGGTACGAGAACAGGTTGTCGTTCATGCGCAGATCGCGCCCGTCCTTCACGAAGTAGCCATACCGGATCAGCATCGCGAACGCCTCGGTCACGCTGCCGCCGTGCTTGTAGCCGGCGCGCGCCATGATGTCCTTGCGTCCTGCGGAGGCCGGGTGGATCGCGCGCAGCACTCCCATGAACGACTTCGCCGGCGCGTTGAGGTCGTTGGTCTTCATCACGCTCTCGTAGAGTCGGTCGCCCGTCGGAAGCGGCTCGAACGGCCCCAGCTTCTTGAGGCCCGATGGCGTGATCGCGAGCTTGTCGCCCTCGTTGACCGCCCACCCCTCGCGCAGCATCGTGGCGAACGCTTCGGTGACGCTGCCGCCGTGCCGGTAGTCGGCGAAGAACATGGCCTGCTTGCGCGTCTGCGGTCCTCGCTGCGCCAGCACGATCAGGAACGCGCGCGTCGGCGCCGTCATGCCGTCGACGCCCTTGGGCGCCTTGATGACCGTCGGCATCGGGTACGGGCCCGACGGGTGAAGCTGGCGTGCGGTCTCGCGCGGCGGCATCGCCGCGCTGGTCGGTGAGGGCCCGAGCGTGCGCCCCCGTGCTTCGTGGCGCTCCACGAATGTCGGGCGAGGTGGAGGCACGGGTGCTCCGAGGTTCGCGATGCGCGCGAGCTCGGCGATCGCGTCGGCGGCCTCGCCGAACGAGCCCTCCACGACGCTGGCCTTCTCGCACAGGAGCGCGACGCGATCTTCGAGCCCGGCCTTCTCCATCTCGAGCTCGTGGATGCGCCCGCGGGCCTCGGTGAGGTCCTGGTTGGCCCGCGCGTCGACGCCCAGTCTCTCCTCGCCGGAGACGATCTGGTTCTCGAGCTCGCGGATCCGGCGGAGCAGCTCCTCGGGCGAGTTCTTGCGCGCTTCCTCGGCCTCCGCGATCGCGGCGCCCATGCTGGCCCGGAACTGCTCGAGGTCGATGGGCGCGAGCTCGCGCGCGGCGCCGCGCGTGCTGGAGAAGTCGGGCGTGGCGGACGCGTCGAACGTCCACTTCTTGCCGATCGTGATCGTCTCGTGGAGCTTGAGCCACTCGGGCGACCACAGCATGCACGTGCCGGTCGGCAGCTTCGACATGGCCAGCGTCGGCGCCTCGGTGCCGTGATCCGAGATCCAGTCCTCGATCGCCTTGCGGTCGAGCTTGCCGATCGAGCGGAACCCGAACAGCGTGTGGCACTGGTTGAGCGCCTCCTTGTTCACGGCGGCCGGGCGCTGCGAGATCAGCGTGGTGCCGACGCCGTAGTTGCGCCCCTTCTTGATGAGCTTCTGGACCGCGCCGACCATGCGCGCGTCCTCGCCGAACACCTTCTGCGGCACGATGTCCTGGCACTCCTCCCAGAAGATCATCAGCGGCGACGGCGCTTTCTTCTTGGCGGTGAGGAGCGTCGTCGTGAAGTCGATGACGAACTTGCGGGTCTCGCTCTGCGTGAAGTCGGAGATGTCGATGATGATCGACTGGCCGGTATCGACTAGCGTGCGCGCGACCAGCGCGCCGTCCTCGTGCGAGATGGCGACGTCGCCGTGATCGCCACCGAGGATCGTGATCGGGATGCCCAGCTTCTTGCCGTCCGCCGCTAGCCGGAGGCCGTACCAGTTGCCCACGGTGTCGAACACCGCGAACTGCTGCGTGGCGGCCCAGAGCTCCTCGGCGAGCTTGGACGCGCCGTAGGACTTGCCCGAGCCCGAGATCCCCAGGAACGCGAACTTCTGCGCCGCGACATCATCGGGGAGCACGAGGCCGGGTGCGAGCACGACCTCGTGCCGCCGGTGCGCTGTCGCGGCGCTCGTCACTCCGTCTCCTCCTCGTCCTCTTCCTCGTCGGGCTCGCCGAGCTCCATGTCGGCTTCCTCCATGGCCTCCTGCGCGGCCTCGATCCCGCGCGAGGCGTCGCCGGCCTGCTCGAGCGCCATCTCGAGCAGCTCGTCGCGATCCTTGCCCTTGCTGTCATCCTCGGGCGTGATGAACAGCGCCACCGCGTCCCGAACTGCCTCGCGGGCGGCCTCAAGGTTCACGAGCACGCGGGCAAGGCGAGCCATCGCGAAGTCGCGGGCGAGTGTACCGTCCTCGTCGTCAGTATCATCGGGCTCGGGCTCGCGGACGGTGCGTGGCTTTCGGATCGGCATGGTCTACCTCGGGCGAAGGGTGATGCGGATGGCGCCGTCGGGATCGACAGAGCGCTCGATGTAGAGATCGCGGATCGTTACGCGGCATGCGTACGGAAGCGCTGACGGATCTGCGACGCGCATGTGAGCATCGCTGTCGGGTTGATCGCAGCCGGGTTGAATCTCGGCCATGCCGTGCAGTGCGATGTCGCCGGTCGCCTTCGAGATCACGGCAAGAGCGTCCACGACGGCCCGAATGACGTCGCCGCCATCGAAGCCCTCAAGAACGTTGTCGTTGATAATCGACTTCATCGACTACTCCGGGATCCGAACGCTGATGATGGTGGTGGTGAAGATCCCCGCGACCTCCATGTTCTGATCGCAGAAGTCGCACGTCACGATCTGGCCCTTCTCGGCCATGTCGCCCAGCGACGAGCTCTGCTTGAGGTTCTCGGCGAGCTCGCGGAAGTCGTTGGGCTTGCCGCAGCGTGGGCAGGGGACCGCGTGGACGGGACCCTTGATCTCGGGATTGGGCATCAGAACTCTCCGGTGGCGTGGACGACGGGAACGATCGCCTCGAGCAAGACGCGGAGCGCGGCCAAGCTCCCGGCGGCGACCATCGCGCGCCGGACGTTGACGCCGAGCGCCTTGATCGCCACGCGGCCGTTCGGGAGGCGATGGTAGCGGCGCAGCCCTTCGAGGATCTCTCGCTGGAGCGGATCGGCAACAACCCGCGTCGAGTCTTCCCAGCGATAGATCGTCGAACGGTGCACGCCGAGCAGCTCCGAAAACGCGAACACGTCGAGCCCAAGGGCCTTACGTACGGTCGCTACGGCAATTCCAGTAAGAGCACTCATGTCGCGTGGAAGTCGCATATACACACGGTGCCGATCCCGAGTCAACATTTCTGCGTAGACCCCGGGATCGGCAACCGTCTCGCGTAGGATGGCTGGATGCCGACTACCTTCGACCGCGCGTACTTCTCGTTCTACCTCGACGGCCGCGAGCGCCCGTTCACCACGGAGCTCGACAAGCTCGACCTCGAGCCTCTGGCCGAACGTGTCCTGAACGGCGAGGCGCCACGCGACGTCGCGATGAGCGTCGCCAAGGACTTCGCCAAGAAGTACGAGCTCGACGGGAGCGAGAAGTCGTGGGCGAAGAAGAAGAGCAACCGCGAAGAGATCGAGGTGATGGGCGGCGACGCGAAGACGGCGTTCGCCATGTATCTCTCGGGCATGGTGGACGCGACGGCGATCGAGCTCGAGATCTCGATCCTCGAAGAGGCCGACGAGGTGCTCAACGCCGCCACCGAGGATGACGATGATGACGAAGACGAGGACGACGAGGAAGACGATGGCGACGACAAGGACGAAGACGAGGACGACAAGCCCACGGCGTAAGCTGCCGGCGATCGAGCGCAACCGCTTCGGCATGGCGTTCGGCCGCAACCGATCGAACAGCACGTACCGCTCGGGGCGACGGTTCGCGTCGTACTACACCCGCGTGTGCTTGCGCTGCGGATGGGCATTCCGTCCGCCGCGCCACGAGACGCACCGCATGGTCGACTGCGACGACACGATTGCGACGTCGAATGACGACGCGCTCGCCAAAGCGATGCGCGATCGCAACCTCTACGGCTAGCCGTGCGGGGTCGTGACGATGCGCGGACCGGCCTCGCGCTCTGCGGCCTTCGGGTCGACCTTGCGCATCACGATCACGGCCATCAGATCTTCGTAGTCGAAGTAGTGCTCCGCAATGATCTTCGTGGCGAGGTTCCGGTTGTTCGGATGATCCGGGTGCGGGACGAACGCGACGGCCGCGAACTTGAGCGTGTTGATGTACAGCGGAGCTTCGTTCGGGAGCTGAATGGTGCGCTGGATGCCGCGCGCGAGCACGCCCTGCGCCTGGTAGCCGTTGCGTAGGAGGATCTGGCAGTCGATGGCCGGCTCCGGTTGCGGGCCGGGCCCGACGGCCTTGGGGGAGTCAGTGGCGAACAGGTCGTCGACGATGGCGATCATGCGGTCGCGGTGCGTGGTCACGGGGTGGCTCCTGGAAGAGGGAAGAGCGCGGCGAGCTCGCCGCCGGTCATGGGTATCACGCGCACGGTGACCCCGATGGCGGACCACCGCGCCGAGATCTCTTCGGTCGGCACCACGATCTCGTAGCGAGCGGCCGCGACCCTCGCGGGCTCGGGCTGCCCGGCCGTGTGGGTCTCGCGCGTACCGTCTTTGCGCGTGGCGTCAATGGCCAGCGCCCCAGCGACCGCCCCCTCGGCCGGCGGCTCGAGCGCGAACAGGATATTGGCGCGCGCGGAGGGCGTGTGGAGGCGCTTCCAGTCGTTCGGGAGCCCGGTCACCACGTTCCAGTACCCCCCGACCATCGGCGTCACCAGGAGGCTCGCGTGGCGTGCCCACGAGCTCGCGCGCTGGCTGCCTCGGGCGGGCTGCACCTGTGCGGCGCGGTTCGAGATCAGCCGGACCGGCAGGCCGATCTCGAGCATGGCCTCGAGGCGCGCGCGCGCGTGCCGGCCGAGCTCGGAGTCGTCCGTGGGGCAGAAGTAGCGGACGAACATCAGCGCGTGACGAGCGCGAAGCCGCGGGCAGCAACCCAGAGGCCGGCGACCCCCACGCATGCACGCTTCACGGAGCTCCCCTTGTCGAGGAGCGCGTAGTGGACGGCCGCCGCGCCGGCGATGATGTCGAACAGGTCGAGCCGCACGGTGCCGGACTCGTCCGCGCCGAGGCCATCGCCATCGTCGCCGACGTACATCAACGTCCCGACACCCGGCGGGCTTCCGCGCTCACGGAGGATCTGCATCCCCCGATCCTACTACGAGACGACCACGTTTCCGTAGATGCTGATCACGGCCCAGGTCGCCGCCACGTCGTCCCACATGAGGGAGAACGCCGCGAAGTCGGTCCACGTCAGCACGTTGCCGTTGGCGAGGTTCGCCGGCGTGAACGTACCCGTGCCGCTGCGCACCTCGACGTCCTTGATGAACCCGTCGATGTCTCCATCGGCCAGCGTGACCGCCGTGGCGACCCCCGTGATGATCGTGCGCTCGATGTTCGGCGAGCTCGCGCCCGACGCGCTGATGCGCTCGACGCCGACGACGCCGGTGGCCGGCTTGATCGCGAACGTAAACCCGGCCCACACCGCGTACGGCGGACCCGTGAACGTGCCGGTCGACGCGCCGTAGAGGCCCGCGGTCGCCTTGTTGCCGGTCGCGAGGCCCATGTACGTGTAGTCGCTGCCGATGTGGTACGCGCTGTCGTCCTGCGTCTCGAGCTCGGACAGATCGGCGTTGGCCCAGTCCGGGATCGTCGCGGCCAGGCCGCCCGTGAAGCCAACCACCTGCGTGCAGACGAGAGCGCCATCGACCGTGGAGGTGTCTCCGGTGATCGACACCGGAAGCGCCAAGCTGTCGTTCGACGACCCGAGGATCACGTCGATCACGTCGAGGATGTCGCCGAACTCGAGCACATCCTTGTACGAGTAGCAGCGGGCCCACACGAACCCGTTGTTGTCGTCGACCACGGGATCTGCCATCACGCCCTGGACGCGGCGCACGAAGATCGCGCACCGCGTGGTCCACGGCTGGATCAGATACGTGCTGACCTGCTGTGGGGCGGCGGCGACGAAGCCGGACGGCGTGATCAACGCGATGGGCGTGTCGGTCACGGCCGCGCCGACCACGAGGACCTCGAGATCGCCGTCGACCGACGGCGCCGACCCCGGGGTTAGGTTACCCGCACCACCCGCACCCGATGCGGGCGTGCCCATCGCGCGCAGCGCGACACGCGGTGCAGTCAGAAGCGCGGTCCATCCGGTGTTGAACTCGACGCCCGTCTCCTTGACGTAGACGACGCCGGCGCCGTCACGGCGCGAGTACGTCGAGCCTGGAGGGGCGAAGATCGATCCCTCGGGAGTCCCGAAGCCGTCCCACGTGTTCTCGCCCGTGCGCCACTGGCCGGCAGTGAGCCCGACGACCTCGTTGGCGACGCCCTGCGCGACCTGATTGTCGTGCATGACCAGCTGCACGACCTGCGGCGGATTGCCGAGCACGCTGTTGAAGTTCACCGCGTTGTCGGTGGTCGACGTGGCCTGATCATCGAACGCGGTGTTGTCCGAGATCTCGAGGAACAGGATCTCCTTGTCCTCGTTGTACGTCGTGACGCGGATCGCGTCGTCCGTCGCGTTGCGCACGGTGTTGTTGCGCACGCGAACACGCATGCCCGACTTCTCGGAGTCGACGTGGATGCCAAAGCTGCCCGCGCCGTACCCGTCGTCGGTGCAGTCGACGGTGTTGTTGGACACGTCGACGACGCCACCGACCGACGAGAGCACGTACGCCCCCGGGGCCGGCGTCGTCACCGGCACGCCCAGCGGATCGCACCAGTTGTTCGTGGGCTCGCCGAGGGTCACCGTGAGGACGTTCGCCGTGTTGGTGGCGACGGTCGCGATGGCGGAGCCGACGCGAACCTGCCACCCAGCCTTGGAGTCGACGGCGCCGAACGCACCCGCGTGGGTCAGCGTCGTGTCCGTGATCGCCGTGGCCACGCCCGTGATCGCGGGCTCGACCGGACCGTTGCCGACCGAGAACCCGCCAGTCCCCTCGACGAGGATGCCGATGCGCCCGTTGCGGCTGTGGACCGTGTTGCCGGTGATGTGCACGTTCGCCGGCTGGAGGATGGGGCCGAGGCCGCCGTACCACCGACACGAGATCGAGGCGTAGTGGTTCACGCCGGCGACCGGGTTGCCGGTGCGATCGTAGATGTAGTTGTCGATGATCCAGATGTCATCGATCGCGCCGAGGAGGTTGAAGGGCGCCGCCGAGTCGCCATCGAAGTCGCAGATGACGCGACAGTTCGCGATCCGGATATCGGTCGCCTGTGCGATGGCGACCGATCCCATGATCGTCGTGTTGGTCACGCGGTAGTGGCGCGCCACGCTCGACTGCGCGCCCATCTGCGTGCCGCCGATCGCGAGCGGCGCGTTGTCCGTGCGCGGCGAGAACGGGGCCCACCAGCGATCGAGATACGACTTGTCGATCAGGACGTCGCGGACCGCGCCGAGGTTCGAGAAGCTCTCGGTGTCGAACGCCTGGCCGTAGCAGTTGTAGAACTGGCAGTTGTCGACGACGACGCCCTCGCACGGACCGCCGCACGTGATGCCCGAGCGCGCCGACATGTTGCACTCGGTGTCACGAATCGTGACCGACGAGAAGCCGAGCTCGGGCGCGGTCGAGCTGTGACCCATCCAGATGAAGTCGCCGTACGACTGCTTGAACAGGCAGTTGTCGATCAGGATCCCCTTGGAGTCCTGGACCATGACGAGGTGGTTGTTGGGCTCGACCTGCGTGTTCTGGTTGATGCCGGTCTGCGAGTTCGCAAGGCCGACCACCGTGTTGAGCTCGAGCGTACCGGAGCCGCCCGAGCACCCCGTGAAGCTCGTGGCGGTGAGGCCCGTGTACGTGATCGTCGTGGAAACGCCGCCGGGGAACGCCACGAACGTGCCCGAGGCCGGGAAGCCCTCGGTGCTCTCGATGTTGATCGTCGCCTGCGGAAGCACGGCGCCGGCGGACGCGGCGGTGACGAGCGACGTCGCGTTGCCCCAGTTGCCGTCGAAGCCGACGTTCGAGAACGTCACGTCGTCGGTCTGGTGGACATAGAACATGCGCACCGGCGTCGCGGGCATCCCGGACGGGTTCTTGAACCACGTCTGCCCCTTCACGCCAAGGATCGTCACGTTGGCGCCCGGCATTTGAATGCACTGCGCGGTCACGCCCTCGCGGGTCAGGATGTACGTGCCCGACGGGCACCACAGCGTCCCCTTGAGGGCGGCGGCGGCGGCGAGCGCGCGACGCACGGCGGCGCTGTCGTCGGTGACGCCATCGCCCACCGCCCCGTAGTCGCGCACGTTCAAGAACGGAGTCAGGCGCGAGGTCGCGAACGGCAGGAAGCGAGTCGTCGTGCCGTCGTAGAGGATCGTCGCGGTCCCTCCCGGCGGGATGATCATGTCGGCGCCCGTCGGCGGCGTGATCTGATTCGCCGCCGTCGACGTACGTTCGGCCGCCAGCGTGAGCGGCCCCGGACCCAGGTTCTCGATCAGGCGCGTGTGACCGGCGTCGATCGCGGCGAACCCGGTGATCGTCGAGCCGGCCGCGTTGGTCGCTTGGCGGACCCACGACGTGGTCGCAAACCCGGTGGGGGCGTAGTTGTTGGTATCGCCCGCCGGGAGCGCCGCCGGCGTGATCGGATCCGCGAACTCGGTAGGTCCGCCGCCGCCACCACCGCCGCCTCCGACGTCGCAGATGCCG
>Ga0172380_10000403_pt1 | contig 86336 bp, 85 predicted proteins | sample Leawe162metaG_FD_119747 | JGI IMG/M metagenome (GOLD analysis project Ga0172380, IMG submission 119747) | Leachate microbial communities from a municipal landfill in Southern Ontario, Canada - Leachate well 162 metaG | ecosystem: Engineered > Solid waste > Landfill > Unclassified | place... | reverse complement strand
TTGATAGGGTGTTTAGAACTATTAGAGCTATGAACCATTTCTTTTGTCCATTTCTCGCTGCAGTCCAAACTGAATATCCCTTCCAAAACAATAACCAAGCTAGCATTAACACAATAACTATTATTTTTATTATACTTATTGCCATAGGGATTATCATAGCAAAAAAAGGATTTTATCGCAACGCTTTAATTTTATGCTATCCTATATATATGAAATATCTAGGAATTGATTATGGAGCAAAGCGGGTGGGGGTGGCTATCTCTGACGATGGTGGGACTATGGCTTTTCCCCATACTATCATCGCCAATAATATGGATTTGATAAGTGGCATAAAGAATATCGTAGAAAAAGAAAATGTAACTGCTCTCGTAGTGGGAGAGTCTCATGATTTGTCTGGCAAGCCAAACAAGATAATGGGCAGTATTGAAACATTTGTAAAGAATATAGAGATAGAGTGTGATCTTCCTGTTTATCTACAAAAAGAATTCATGACTACCATAGAGGCTCGGGGTAGGGGTGGCAAAGAGGTGAACAATGCCCGTAAGACAGCAAAAGAAAAACAAAATCCCGCCGATGCCTCTGCCGCCGCACTCATACTACAGAGATATCTCGAAAAGAAAAATTTAAAAAGTAATTAAAATAATAGAATGGAAAAATTTTCATCAATTGACCGAGTTGTCGGAAAAATTTCAGAAAAAGAACAAGAACAAATTCTTAGACACAGTGGGGAGTCATTTAACGATCAAGCCTTTGATCATTTAAAGAGGGTTGAAAGAAAAAAAACATCAAATGAGTTGCAGATTATTGATATGGTTAATAATCTTACAAATGAAATTAGGCAAAAATATGGTTTAGAAAATTTTGACGTACCGCCGGATAATATTCATGTTGTTTCTGATGAAAAATGGTCAGATGAAAAAAATACAGCTTATTTTAATTCAGGCATGCAAGGTGTTGTTATGCGTGAGAATTTTTCTAATCTAGCATTCACTGCTAAGGTTTTTCATGAAATGCTGCACTTTAAATCATATAATGCCCTTCAAATTACTAACGTTGAAAAACCTGAACTATCAGAATATCGGCTAGGTTTAACTGTTCAGACCAGAGATGGAGATAAAATATATTTTACAAATCTCAATGAAGCAGTTACAGAAGAGATAACAAAAAGGACTGTATTGAAAATTCTAGATAATAAACTTTTTATCGATGAAGTAAATCAGACAAAAGAAATAATATCTAAACATCCACAAGCTATTATCGAGCCTGGAAAGCCACTTTTTAATGAGGATACTTTTTATGCAGAAACACAGAATCGTAAATCATTGAGAGAGGCAGTCGGGCGCTTAGTTGGTAAAAAATATAATACTATAATAAATACAGAAAGGTTTACGTATAAACAAGAAAGGAAAATTTTGCACACTTTAGTTGATAAAATTTATCAGAAGAATACTGAAAAATTCAAAGATAAAGAAGAAGTCCTTGAAGTATTCTTTAAAGGAATGATAACTGGAAATATTTTGCCACTGGGAAGATTAGTGGATGAAACATTTGGTGCTGATACTTTTCGTAAAATTGGAGAATTGGATGGTGACATATCGTCTCAAGATAAGTTAGTTAATACGCTTTAGAAATAATTAAAATAAAGAAATGGAATACATAACATACGATGAATTTAAAAAAATGGATATAAGATTTGGAACGATTAGGGAAGTCGAGCCTGTTCCCGATACAGACAAACTACTACGATGCCAGATTGATTTTGGTGAGACAGTAGAAGTAGGGGAAGGTGAAGAAAAAACTACAGAGCCAAAACTTCGACAAATAGTATCTGGTATTCGAGAATTTTATCCAGATTATGAAAAATTGATTGGCAAACAAATTCTTTACATCGTAAACTTGGAGCCACGAAAGATAAAAGGTTTCGAGAGTCAGGGTATGCTGATGGCTGTAGATGGCCGTGACGGTGCACCTGTTTTTATAACTCCTGAAGTCGAAGTAGATAATGGTTCCAAGATAAGATAATTTTATGCTAGATCCTATAAATTTAATACAGACAGTTGGTTTAATCGGAATAGTAGTTATCGTATTCTTGGAATCCGGTGTTTTCTTTGGATTCTTTTTCCCAGGAGATTCTCTGCTGTTCACTGCAGGACTCATCGCATCTCAAGGATTTTTGGATATTAGATTGCTTTTAATTTTGTGTTCCATCGCAGCGATACTAGGGGATAGTGTGGGGTACTGGTCAGGAAAGAGTATGGGCAGATCTTTATTTGAAAAAGAAGCGGGTTTTTTCTTTAAGAAAAAGAGATTGCATCAAGCTGAGCATTTTTATGAAAAGCATGGCAAGTATACGATAATACTAGCTCGCTTCATCCCTGTGATCCGTACATTTGCTCCTATAGTTGCTGGAGTTGCTAGGATGGATTACAAGACATTCATCTCTTACAATATTTTTGGGGGAATCCTGTGGTCCGTTTCATTACTCTCACTCGGGTATTTCTTTGGAAATTTAATTCCCAATCCAGATACGTATATCATCCCTGTAGTTGTAGGCATCGTATTTTTGTCATTGATCCCAGTACTGGCAACTCTGATTAGAAATTATTTATCTAAAACAAAATAAACTTTTATATTGATAGTATCTATCGTATAATATAAATACGATGAAGCAATTATACAGCAAGCATTTTCCTACACCCAAACTACTCGGTATGTTTTCTTATTCTATGGACATATCTGATCACTCTATCAAATACGGTGAATTAAAGATGTCTCCTTCTGGATTGAGGCTAGGGAAGTATGGCAGGGAAAAAATCGATAGCGGGATAATAAAATCAGGTAGGATAGAGGATCCCGAAGAGCTTATCGTAATCTTGAGCAGATTAAAAGAAAAAGAAAATATGGAATTTGTCCGAGTGGCTCTGCCCGAGGAACAAATATATCTTTTTACCTTGTCTGTTGTAAAGATAGAAGAGACTGGCCTCAGAGATACAATCTTGTTGCAACTCGAAGACCATATTCCTCTTTCTGCAAAATCCACTCTTTTTGATTATGAGGTTTTGTCTGAGACCGATACCCATGTGACAGTGGAGGTGGTAGCCATTTCTTCTGAGGTTGTCGAAGATTATCTATTTGTTTTTAATCGCGCGGGGCTCATACCTATATCTTTTGAACTGGAGGCTCAGTCTATAGCTGAAGCTGTTATCTCAATGGAAGATATCGGCACTACTATGATTATAGATTTTGGAGAGACTCGCACAGGGATATCTATAGCAGTGAACAGAAAGATTGTATTTACTTCTACTTTTGATATCGGGGGAGATACTTTTACGGAGATGATAGCAAAGCACTACAATATTTCTATCGAAGATGCCGAGAAGAAAAAATATGCCTTTGGGGAGTTGGGGATAGAGAGCGGTGAAGATATTTTTCCCGCAGTTCTAAACGTGGTGGCCGTACTTCGCGATGAGATAAATAAGCATTTTGTTTATTGGGCTACTCATAAATCAGAAAGTGGTAAAAGTAGAAATCCAATATCCAAGATTATTCTATGTGGAGGTGGGTCAAATATACCAGGCCTATCTTCGTACCTCTCTGTCAGTTTTAAAACCCGTGTAGAGTATGCAAATGCTTGGACCAATATATCAAACATGGATGAATCAGTTCCGTATATGTCAGCAAAAGAATCTTTGTCTTATGTTACCGTGCTTGGTCTGGCATTAGGAGATTATTTATATGATTAATCTATTACCCAAAAAAGATAAAGATAAATTAAGACAGGAATATCTATTCCGACTTTTAATTGTTTCTTTTTTTATGATATCAATTCTTGCCGTAGTTGCTGCGTTGTTTATCTCTCCATCATACAAATACTCAGTCCTCAGAGAGGGGATAGCTCAGTCAAATCTAGAAATTTTTAATGCTCAAAATCCACAGATTGATATAGATAAATTAAACAATGAAATTTTAAAAACAAACGAAAAATTGTCTTTTATAATTTCAAAGAAAAATGATTCGTATATTTCTGAATATGTTTTAGAGAAAATATTATCCCTCCGGACTCAGGGGGTAGTATTCAGTCAGATATCTTATAATATCGCTGGGTTAAAAAAAGCGACTGTTAATATAGTGGGTATTGCTAGTGATAGAACTGCACTTAGGACTTTTAAAGACGCACTCTCTGCCGATCAAACTTTTTCTTCTGTAGATTTGCCTATTTCTAATTTTATTAAACCACAGGATATAGATTTTAACATGGTATTAATTCTGAAATAATATGAAAAAATCTAAAACAACCATTTTATTTATAATCTCTTCTATTCTATTGATTTTGTCTGTGGGTTTTTTTGCTTTTTTGTTCACTGTTATTATGAATAAAAATATTCATACAAGTGCGATGCAGGCGACTTTGGATGAAAAGATTATGCAAAAACAGCAAGGATCTATTTTGTCTAAAAATATAAAAGAAGCTGTTGATGATAATAAAATAGTAGATTCATATTTTATTAATCCAGACTCCATTGATGACTTTGTTTCTGGTCTTGAAAAAGATTCAAATAGTCTGGGAAATAAAACCTCAGTGTCATCTGTTGATTTTTCAAAAGAAGATAAACGGGTTATAAATATAGGATTGTCCATAGAGGGAAGCTTCGTCTCTGTGTTTAAGTCTATAAAAATGGTCGAGAGTATACCTTATATTGTAAATATAAAATCTTTAAATATAAATACGAATATTGCGAACAAAGATGGTACTCCGGCCCAGGTTCTAAAAAAGGGGGAAGTTTGGTATCCTTGGGTCGCTGAAATATTATTTGAAGTATATACTTTTTAATATGAATATATTAGATATAAAATCTCTTTTCATAAAACATCACAAAAAGTCTGTGTGTATGAATCCACACAAGCATTGGATTTTTATGTTGAATTCTTTTTTTGTGATTCTGTTTCTTTTGGTTATATCAAGCTTCTATCTGTTATATGAAATAAAAAATGATAATTTTTTAAATAAAAGTTTGGAGTTTTCTTCAAAAAATACTTTGATTTCTAGGAATGAAAAATTGTTGAATAATGTAAAGAGCTATTTTGATATAAAGGCTAAAAAAATGGAATCACTAAGGGATAGTAATCTAAAATTAGAAGACCCTCGTTTTAAGAAATAAAATACCTCCCCAATAGGGGAGGTATTTTATTTATATTGTGCCCTCGGCAGGAATCGAACCTGCAATAACGGCTTTTTTGTCCGCTAAAAATATAAGTATGTTACTTTGCTTTGTGCCCTCGGCAGGAATCGAACCTGCAATAACGGCTTAGAAGTCCGCAGTTATATCCATTTAACTACAAGGGCATATATTTACTACATTTAACACCAAAACCTTGACTACAGTATGTACGGTTTATATCACATACACTACAAGGGCGTATATTTACTACATTTAACACCAAAACCTTGACTACAGTATGTACGGTTTATATCTTATACACTACAAGGATATTTACTTAAAATACCTTAAAATTAACTTTCTCGCAAGGAGGACTTGAAAAAAGTCTTGAAATAGGTTATTGTTTATCTATTAAATTGTTTTCAAGTTTTTATGCGCGATTAGCTCAGTTGGTAGAGCAACCCGTTTACACCGGGAAGGTCGGGGGTTCAAGTCCCTCATCGCGCACCGTGAAAGTAACTATTCTATATGAAGATAATGATTTGGTGGTGGTAGACAAACCGTCTGGTATTTCTGTGCACAACGATGGAAAGAACAAGGATGAGACACTGGCTGATTGGTTTATAAAACAATACCCAGAATCAAAAGATGTAGGGGAGCCATTGATGGTAGATGCAAAAGGTGGGGAGAGACGTGCAATCATGCGTCCGGGTATAGTACACCGTCTCGATCGCGAAACTTCAGGAGTGATCATCTTGGCAAAGAACCAGGAATCCTTTTTGTTCTTGAAAGATCAATTCAAGAATCATACTATTGAGAAAGTTTACCGAGCTTTTGTTTATGGATATGTAGCAGATCCCAATGCCTCACTTTTGAATGGCAAGATGGGCGTAATCAATGCCCCAATAGGGAGATCTCCCGGAGATGTACGTATGTGGACTGCAGGGCGTGGTGCCCGGGATCCTATACGTGAAGCAAAGACTGGGTATGTAGTCCTGTCTAGATTTACAGATACACAAGATGAGGTGGAGATCAAAGACAACAGTCACCAATTCTCTTATCTGGAGCTTTACCCAAAAACTGGCCGCACCCATCAGCTCCGTGTGCACCTACGATATATAAACCACCCGATTATCTCAGATCCTATATACAGAGGTAAGAAAGAAAAATCTCTAGGTTTTGACAGACTGGCCCTACATGCAAAATCTATCAAATTCATACTCCTCTCAGGGCAAGAAATAGAAGTCGAGGCTCCACTGCCTACGGATTTCGTAAAAGTTATCAATAATCATCAATTAAAATAGAAAATCTTGCTTAAAACATTTTCTTATGCTATATTAACGCCTATGGAAAAAACCACAATGAAATTAACTCCAGTAGATATCGAAGCTCGCAAAAAGCTTGATTTCAAAGCAGGTGATACTGTTAAGGTCTGGTCAAAAATTTTAGAAAAAGGAAAAGTTCGTCTTCAGGCTTTTGAGGGCCTAGTTTTGGCTCGTAAACATGGTGCCGAGATTGGTGCTACATTTACAATACGTAAAGTTGCTTCAACTATCGGAGTAGAAAGAATCTTTCCTCTATATTCTCCAAATATCGACAAGATTGAGATTATCAAACGCTCAAAGACACGCCGAAGTAAGCTATACTTTATCCGTACAAAGGCTGTTAAAGAAGTTAAGAAGCGCCTAAAGAGTATCACTCTTTCAAAAGAAGAGTCTACAGATACAGAAGAGAAATCTGCTGAATAAAAAATAAAACCACCCATTGGGTGGTTTTATTTTTTATTGAAAAAAAGACCTAAATCTGTTATGCTCACTCTTGTAAGTGTTTGCCCGGGTGTTGAAATTGGTAGACAAGCACCCTTGAGGTGGGTGTGTCGTAAGATGTGCTGGTTCGAGTCCAGTCCCGGGCACAATGATATTTTTTTCTATAATTATTTATCTTTTCACAGCTATTGTCATAGTCTTGTTTATCTTGGCCTGTATGTGGGCTATGTCTTTCATAAAGACAGACACTCCATTTATCCGTACACCTAGGAGTGTATTGCCTTATGTGTTGAAGGCTCTGGAATTAAAAGATGATTCAGTCGTCTACGATCTGGGTTCTGGTGATGCACGGTTGTTGTATTTCCTCAAAAAGAATAATCCAAAAGCTACATTTGTCGGATTGGAAAAATTTAGTTTCCCGTACGTTCTTTCTGTCGCTAGAAAATATATAAATAAAATAAAAGGTATCGATGGAGTAAAAATAATTAAAGAAGATTTTTATGATTACAACTTTAGTGATGCCACTCATCTGGTTATGTATCTTTATCCAAATGTTATGGATGATATTTTAAAAAAGTTTGATGAAGAGATAAAAGAGGGGACTACTCTCGTGTCCGTGGCTTTTAAGTTTACAAACAAGCAACCGATTGCCGAGATTGATATGGATAGAGAGGGTGATTATACTAATGCTCGAAAATTATATATCTATAAATTTTAATTTGTAGATGTTTGTGTGATATAATTTATCATATGATTACTCTTGATCTTGTAGAGTTTATTGAGAAAGAAGAAAAGAATGGTACACCTCGTGAGAAAATTAAATCCGAGCTACTTTCTGCTGGTTGGCTAGCAGAAGATATCGAAGAAGGTTTCCAGAAGGTTGCTCCTGCTTTTGTTGTACCCAAGATGGTAGAACCTGTTGCTCCTAAAATACAAACTACTTTTACTCCGGCCTTTAGTACACCCCCAGCTGAACCAAAGGCGGATATTGTTGTTCCTGCAGAAATAAAAACTCCAGAATCAGAAAAAATGCCTGAGGTAAAAACAGTAGAATCAGTACAAATACTAGAACCATCAACTTCAGAAAAACCAGCAACTCAAATTGTTAAAAATATAGAACCACAAATTTCAGTAGCTCCTATTGTGGAGCCAACTCCAGTTTCTGCGCCTGCCCCCGATATAGTATTAACACCAGAAGTAAAAATAGATTCTAATATTGAGCCAGAAACTCCAAAGATAGATCCATATAGGGAAGTGGTAAAAGAGGATAAGCCTATTGAAAATAGTTTTTCTGCTTCTGTGCCACCATCGAATCTCCCAAAAGTCTGGACACCTTCAAATATACCTATCATTTCTTCTGAGAACACAGAAGTTATACCCAGACTGATTCCTAAAAAGGTAGAACCAGTTGTCTCACCAAAGGCTGTATTACCGCCAGTGCGTACACCAGAGAGAAAAGCAGAACTTGCAAAAGTTTATCAGAAGCCATCAGTGGCCCCTGTGGAGGACAATATAGTGCCCCCTGCGATGAGTGCCCCCATAGCTATGTCTACAGTGCCAGCGTCATCTTCAGCGCCTATGCCAGGTGTGTCTACTCCAGCTCCAGTATCCACTCTAGCCAGTCCAGCAGTAGAAATAAATCCTACCCCCACTGTTTCTGTTCCTCCAGTTGTAAATATCGCTCCTGCTACATCAGCTCCGTCTGGCAAGCCACCTTATATGGTCTTTGCCAAACAAGAATTGTCAAAACCTGTAACTAGTCCAGTATCTATGCCAGTATCAGCACCTGCCCCATATTCTCCGAATAGTGCAGTTACTTCATCATTCCCTCGTGATTCAAAGAATTTTGTTTTTGAAGAGAAAAAACCTGGTGTCCCAAGATTCATTGTTGGAGTTTTTATTTTTGTTGCGATTGCTTGTATTTTTGGTGGGGTGGCTTTTGCTTACACGACTGGACTGATAGATATTCCTTTTTTGCCAAAGATTAATCAGACAGCTGTAACTGCAAAATATATCGACCCAATAATAAATGAACAAAATTCAAATCAGCAAAATAATACGAACTTGGAATTAAATAATGTTACTAATTCTTTTGTATTTGATGAATCTGGCCAGACTGAAGGGTCTGGTGGTGTAGATGTCCTTGTGCCTCCTAATTCCGCTGTAGATATCGAAGCTCTGAAGATAAAAGATAAAAATATAGAAGAAAATATTTCTAATATTGAGCTTCAAATATATAAAAAGTATGCATTGAATAAAAACCTGTATGGAACCAAGTCAAACCTCAAAGGCAGTTGTGTTGACCCAGAAAAAGATTCTCTTTTCTATACTGACCCTAATGATATGAATACAAACACTATCTCGTTTTTCTTGGGTAAAATATTTGATAATACGGACGGAGAGGGATCTTGCTACTCTACAACTAAAGCTTGGGCTATGTCATTTCCATTGGCATCAGAGACTGGTAGCTATGTCTGTGTAGATAGTACAAATAAAAAGATAACTACAAAAATCGCCTTATCTGGAACTGTATGCAAATAAACCTAGAATTGATTATCTCTATAATATTCGTCATACTCGGGATCTCGGGCTTCCTCGTCGCTTTCTATATTTATAGAAAAAAGAGTGAAAAGAAAAAATTGATTTGCCCAGCTAGGACAGATTGTGAGCTTGTGACGAATAGTGATTATTCTGTGGTTGGACCTTTCCGCGTGGAAGTTCTAGGTTTGGTATATTATTTATTTATCACATCAGCCTATCTGTTTGTAAATTTTTATCTTGTGTGGACACCTTTTATAAACGAGCTATTTATTGTGATATCTGGCATGTCTGTGCTATTCTCTGTCTATCTTTTGTTTATTCAAAGCTTTCTGATTAAACAGTGGTGTGTGTGGTGTATATCATCTGCATTGATATCTATCCTTATGTTTTTATTAGCTTTTTATCGTCTATATATCTAACATGCTTTATACAAGAAAAGGGGACAATGGAACAACGAAAACTTTTGGCTGCGACCAGAGAATATCAAAGAGTTCAAATATAGCAGAGGCGCTAGGGACTCTCGATGAGATCAATTCTTTTTTGGGTGTCTGCAAAGTAAAGAGTTCTGAAAAGGGGTATAAAGTTCCGACAGGTGAACTTTTTGAAAAAGTTGTACATGATGTACAGCAAAATCTTTTTATTGTGCAGGCAGAGCTCGCTGGTAGTGATATGACTATAGCCGAGGAAAAAATAAAAGAGATAGAAAATTATGTAGATACAATAGAAAAAGAATTGCCACCAATAAAATCTTTTTTTATTTCTGGGGGCACAGAATTGGCGGCATTTTTTGATGTCGCTCGTACTATTTCACGCAGAGCAGAGAGGAGAGTGATAGGTGTAGCGGACGAGGGGAATATAAAAGTGGGTGATTATACAAAAGCTTATCTAAATCGACTTTCTTCACTACTTTATGCACTAGCTAGACTTTCTAACCACTTTTCTGGTATAAATGAGGAACCTCCTACTTACAAGTAGGATTGTATATATGGGGATTATGGTGTAACGGTTAACACTGAGGTTTGTGGAACCTTCGATCTGGGTTCGATTCCCAGTAGTCCCCCAATAGAAAAAGTCGGCCTTGTGCCGGCTTTTTCTATTGGGGGACTAAGGAACATGCTTGAGCATGTTCCGTCTGGGAATCGAAAACCTTTTGCTTATTTTTATGGAGAGTACTCCAGAAAAATGCAAAAGGTATACTGGTCCTGTAAGGACCGATAAGGCTACTGCCGGTCCCAGTAGTCGTCTGGGAATTGAAAGACTTTTCGTTCTCTGGTTTACCAGAGCGAAAAGTACCTGCCGATGTAATCGGCGATAAGCGTACTCGCGGTCCCAGTGTCTGGGAATCGAAAGACTTTTCTGGTATATTTAATTTATGAAAAATCTAGAAAGTTTTATTAAAACTGATCCTGAAAATATTTCAATCAAACAGAAAGCTTGGGATGATATAAAACAGAATATTTTAAAGTCAGCATCTGAATTTGAGAATGAAAAAATGGAAGAGGGTGTTATGGATACAGTTGTGGTTATGAACCTCCTGGGTGTAAATACTATGGAATCTTGTGAAGGGCATGTAGAAAAAGAAAAGCCATATCCTAGTGTTATATTCGGATCAAAAAAACATTCTCAATTCTACTCAAAAGAATCAAACGAAATAAATACAAAATATAGAAATGTCAAGGGTGATAGTCCTGAGTATCGTGAACTTCTGGAATCAATAAAAGAAGAATCTTCAAATCTAAAGAACAAGGTTCAAATTTTGTTGGACGAATTCTATTCCGGAAAAGAATGGTCACCTTACCACTACGGCGTCTCGGTCTTTACAAAAGATTCAATGTACAGCTTAGCTCCAGTAGGGTTGGAAAATGCTGAGAATAATTCTATTGAAAATAAAAGAACTATTTTGGATTTATCCAGAAAAGAGATGGATGATTTAACAGAATTTTTAAAAAATAAATACTTTAAAGAATAATAATAAAACCCTTCCAAACAGGAGGGTTTTTATTTGGTATACTGTGTATATGAGCATATATTTTATAACTGGGACTAGTGGATCAGGTAAAACCACTTTGATGGAATCCCTTAAAACTAAACTTCCGATAGATAGTTTTGATGTCCATGATTTTGATGAAAATGGTGTTCCTCAGAATCCTAGTAAAGAGTGGAGACAGGAGACTACGGATATATGGATACAAATTTCAAATGAGAATGAGAAAAATAAAATCTCTACAGTTATATGTGGAGTTAGTGTTCCTTCTGAAATTTTAAATTCACCAAGTTTAAATAAAGATACAGATTTAGTTTTTGGTATTTTGCACGCAGATGATGAGGTGATTAAAAATAGATTAAAAGAAAGAGGTTGGAATGATCAATTAATTCAAGACAATTTAAATTGGGCTCATCACTTAGAAAAAGAAGTCCTGTCTCAACCTAAGCATTATGTTTTTGAAAGTTCTTCTTCTTTGAGCGCCGATGAATTGGCAGATGGTTTTGTAAAATTTATAAATACTCCAGAAGAATTAAAAATAAGTAATGAAATAAAAATAAAATGTCTACAGTAAAAACAAAAATTGATCAGAGCCTAGTCCTTTCTTTTCTAAGAGAAAATTTTGATGCAGAAATAAAAGAATTGGAATTCCTAAAAGGAGGGGAGTCCTCACAGGCTTTTGCTTTTAATTCAAAGGGTATGGACCTAGTAGCTCGGGTGAATAAGGGCGCGCGTAGTTTTTATAAAGACGAATATGCTTCAAAGTATTTTACAAAGAGCACCTTGCCAATCCCCGAAATAATAGAAACTGTAAAATTTGATGATATTCACTTTCTTTGTATTTCAAAGAAAGCTCTTGGCGCGACTCTCAATCTGCTGAATGAAGATGAATATCAAAAAATCTTACCCGAACTACTCGAGATATTGGGGGAAATAAGTTCTACTGATATTGGCGATTCAAATGGCTTTGGAAAATGGAATAATGACGGGGTGGGGGAATTCGAGACTTGGAAAGAATTTGTACTATCTGTGGGGTCACATTTAGATAAAGATAAATTATTTGAAAATTCAATTCTAGAGAAAGATGTTTGGGTTAAGATATATTCTAAAATAGAAGAACTTGCTGAAATGTGTCCAGAGGAGAGATATTTAGTCCACGCAGATTACGGTGGCAATAATGTGGTCTCTGATAAGGAGAATATCACAGGAATTCTTGATTGGGGTGAATCTATGTATGGAGACTTTATTTACGACGTAGCATGGCTATCGTTTTGGTCAGTTAGAAATGACCCAAACAAAAACGCAGAGCAAGCCTATCGAGATATGAATTTAGAAAATTTTGAAGAGCGACTGCTGTGCTACAAACTTCGAATAGGATTAGGTTCGCTCGCATTCTTTGCCTACTCCGAACAAAAAGATAAATATGATTCAATAAAAGAAAGAACTCTAAATCTGTTATAATCAGTTAATGATCCAAGACGAGGCACTGCAAATACTAAAGACTGGGGCCAATGTTTTTCTGACAGGGGAGCCTGGTGCCGGCAAGACACATACGATAAATGAGTATGTGTCTTATTTGCGTAGTCGTGGTGTAGAGGTGGCTATCACTGCATCCACAGGTATTGCGGCTACTCATATCGGCGGGATGACTATCCACTCATGGAGTGGTATCGGTATTCGTAAATCTCTGACTAAATACGATCTAGATAAAATATCGACTAGTGAATATGTCACTCGTCGTGTAACAAAAGCAAAAGTTCTCGTGATAGATGAGGTGTCCATGCTCGGACCCAATACTATCGATATGGTGGATGCAGTATGTAGGGAAGTACGCAGGAGTACTGAGGCCTTTGGCGGACTGCAGGTTATATTTGTCGGAGATTTTTTCCAATTACCACCGATCACAAAGAGAGATATTTTAAATACAAAAGTTCCAGAGGATGACTACAATCAGGACGCACTATTTGAGGCAAAGCCACTAGGAATATTTGCATATGAATCTGAATCTTGGGCCAGAGCTCAACCTATCACTTGCTACCTATCCGAGCAGTATCGCCAAGATGATGATACATTTTTATCTATACTATCTTCTATCCGGTCCAATACTTTTGATGAAGATATGTTCGAGCACCTCGAAGCTCGTAAGGTAGAGGTGGGCAAGACATCTGCAAAAATGCTCAAACTTTTTTCTCGCAATGTCGATGTGGATAGCGTGAACAATGCGATGCTAGAGAAAATAAAAGAAGAAAAAGAATTCTATCGTATGGTAGGTACAGGGCGAGATATCATTGTCGAGACATTGAAAAAGGGATGTCTGTCTCCAGACACTCTGGTGCTGAAGCTCGGTGCGGAGGTGATGTGCACAAAGAATAATCAAAAGGAGGGATATGTGAATGGCACCCTCGGTACTATCGTCGGATTTGCCCCGGGCACTCGGTACCCAATAGTTGAAGATCGTAAGGGAAAGAAGTTTACAGTTGAACCTGCAGAGTGGGCCCTCGAGGAGAATGGAAAGGTGAGAGCAAGTATATCTCAGATCCCACTACGCCTGGCGTGGGCTATCACTGTGCACAAGAGTCAGGGTATGAGTCTGGATGAAGCTGTGATGGACCTTTCTGATGTATTTGAATATGGTCAGGGGTACGTGGCACTCTCGCGTGTGCGACGTCTTTCAGGGTTGCATTTACTCGGATGGAATAGGCGAGCATTTGAAGTTCACCCACAGATATTCTCCCAAGATCAGATTTTCAAAGAGCAATCAAGTGCTGCAGAAATAGAATTTTCAAAATTACCTAAAAATGAATTACAAAAAATGCATGACAATTTTATCCGTGCATCCGGCGGAGTAGTAAACCCCAGCCCGGATTTTCAGAAAAAAGTAAAAGATAAAAAAGGATCAAAAGTAGATACAAAAGAATTGACTCTAGATATGTGGAATGAAGGGCGCGATATAGTAGAGATTGCAAAGCTCCGTAAATTAAAAGAAAGTACAATTTTTACTCACATAGAAGAATTAGTGGAAGATGAAAAGATTCCAATAGGGGAGCTATCTAGAATCCTAGATAAAAATACAGAAAAATCTCTTCCTGCTATACACAAGGCTTTTCACAAGCTCGACACCCGATCACTGTCTGCAGTATTTGAGCATTTTGATGGAAAATATTCATATGATGAATTGCGGTTGGCTAGATTGTTGCTTGGAGAATAGAGCATTAGAAAGCAGGCTTGCTTTTTTTACGGCTATATAGTAAAGTGTTCCTACTGGTCTTTACGACCTATTTTAAATATATGCCTACAATGAATCAATTGGTTCGCAAGAGCCGTACAATAATAAAAAGAAAATCAAAGGCCGTAGCTCTCGCTCGCGGTTTTAATGCGCTTAAAAACAAGCCAGTTTATTACCCAGCACCATTCAAGCGTGGTGTTTGTACAAAAGTTACAACAACTACTCCTAAAAAGCCTAACTCAGCTCTCCGAAAGATTGCTCGTGTACGTCTTACAAATGGTATGGAAGTTACAGCTTATATCCCAGGTGAAGGTCACAACCTACAAGAACACTCTGTAGTTATGCTACGTGGTGGTCGTGTAAAAGACTTGATCGGAGTACGTTACCACATAGTTCGTGGACGTCTCGATGCTACTGGAGTTGAGAAACGTCGAAAAGCAAGAAGTAAGTATGGTAACAAGCGTCCAAAGGCTGGAGCTAAGAAATAAAATTTATGCGAAGAAAAGTAAAAAATCGAAATATTGTTGAACCAGATATCGTTTATAACTCACAAAAGCTTGGAAAGTTCATAAACAATGTTATGTGGGACGGAAAGAAGGAGACTTCAAGAAAGATTGTATACGGTGCCTTTGATATCATCAAAGAAAAGACTGGTAATCCAAATCCTCTAGAAGTTTTCGATACTGCAATCAAAAATGCAGGTCCTCTAGTAGAGGTTCGCTCACGTCGTATCGGTGGTGCAAACTACCAGGTTCCTCGTGAAGTACGCCCAGACCGCCGCACATCACTAGCTATGAGATGGATAATCACAGCAGCTCGTGGAAAGAAAGGTGCAGCAATGGCAGAAAAGCTAGCTGAAGAGATAATCCTTGCTTCAAAGAACGAAGGTATCGCTATCAAGAAGCGTGATGATACTCACAAGATGGCAGAATCAAACAAAGCGTTCGCTCACTTTGCTTGGTAATCAAAATAGACTCAAACACAAAACTCCCCACTTGGGGAGTTTTGTTATTTATTGACAAAAAGTGGGAATGTAGTAATCTGGAGAAAAACAAATAAATATTGAAATTATGGAAAAAGAAATTATTAAAGCAGGAGATATCGTTGAATATCTATGTATTTGTGGTTTAATCCACGTAAAAGTCTTGGAAGTAAAAAAAGACGGAAAGCTCATTTTAAATACTCGAGCTGTAAATAATTTACTTAAACCAGATAGTCGTGGAAACACAACAGTGTCTCTTAGTAAGAATGTTTGTGTAAAACGCTCACGAGTAAAGTGTATAAAATAGTAAAAAAGGTAGTCTAAATCAGACTACCTTTTTTGTTGCAAAATTAGCCTATTTGTTGTATATTCTAGGGACAAATGCCTTACGGGGTTTTTTATTTTATTAATAAGAATTATATATATGGACCAAAGAGATTATCCTTTAGAGAAAGTTAGAAATATAGGTATTATTGCCCACATCGACGCGGGTAAGACTACAACAACAGAGCGTGTATTGTTTTACACTGGTGTATCACACAAGATAGGTGAAGTGCACTATGGTGAGACAACTACAGACTGGATGGAACAAGAGCGCGAGCGTGGTATCACTATCACATCTGCTGCTGTTACTTGTTTCTGGACACCGACATACGCACTGACAGACAAGACAAAGAAGCACCGCTTTAACATTATCGACACACCAGGACACATCGACTTTACTGTAGAAGTAAAGCGCTCACTTCGTGTACTCGATGGTGCAGTAGTTGTATTCGATGGAGTGGCTGGAGTAGAGCCACAGTCAGAGACAAACTGGCGCTATGCTGACGAGGCGAATGTGCCACGTATTTGTTTCGTAAACAAGCTTGACCGTACAGGCGCATCTTTTGAGCACTCATATAAAACAATCCTAGATAGACTTACTAAAAAAGCTATCCGTATGCAAATCCCAATCGGTCTTGAAGAAAAGCACGAAGGTGTGATCGACCTATTGAAGATGAAGGCTTTCTACTTTGAAGGGGAGATGGGTAACAAAGTTATCGAAAAAGAAATCCCAGAAGAGTACAAGGCAGAAGCAGAAAAGTATCACGCAGAACTAGTAGAAAAAATAGTTGAGCAAGATGATCAGATCATGAGTGACTACTTCGAAGGAAAAGTTCCAGACTACGATACTCTAAAGAAGCTAATGCGTAAGGCTGTTATCGCCAACGATGTATTCCCAGTATTTGCTGGATCAGCTCTAAGAACAAAGGAGTTCAACTAGTGCTAGACGCAGTTGTCGACTACCTACCAGCTCCTACAGACATTCCTCCAATCACAGGTATTGATCCAAATACAGATGAGCCACTAGTACGTAAGGCTTCAGATGCTGAACCATTCTCAGCTCTAGCATTCAAAATCGCTACTGACCCATTCGTAGGACAGATTATATTCTTCCGTGTCTACTCTGGATCTGTAACTGCAGGTTCATATGTATACAATCCTCGTACAAGAAACAAAGAGCGTATCGGACGTATCCTACGTATGCATGCCAATGACCGTGAAGAAGTAAAGAAGGTATACGCTGGAGAAATCGCAGCTGCAGTAGGACTAAAAGACACTATCACTTCAGATACTCTTTGTGATGAAAATGCTCCAGCAGAATTGATCCGTATCATATTCCCAGAGCCAGTTATCTCTCTACGTGTAGAGCCAAAGACAAAAGCCGACCAAGAGAAAATGGGTATGGCACTGAATCGTCTTGCTCAAGAGGATCCAACATTCCGCGTAGCTACAGACCAAGAGACAAATGAGACAATCATCGCAGGTATGGGAGAGCTCCACTTGGAAATTATCGTAGATCGTATGAAGCGTGAATTCGCTGTTGAGACAAATGTAGGTAAGCCACAGGTTGCATACCGTGAGACAATCACAGGTACAGCAGATGTAGAAGGCAAGTACATCAAGCAATCAGGAGGACGTGGAAACTACGGTCACGTAAAGATCAAGGTAAAGCCAATGGATCAGAGTATCGCAATTGAAGATCTACCAAGAAATACAAAGCGTGAAAAGGGATTTGAATTCGTGAACACAATCAAGGGAGGTGCTATTCCACAAGAATACATTCCAGCTTGTGAAAAAGGATTTAAAGAAGGTCTTGATCGTGGAGTTCTTGCAGGATTCAAATTGGGAAACGTATCTGTCGAGCTATGGGATGGAAGTTACCACGATGTGGACTCAAACGAAATGGCCTTCAAGATCGCAGCCTCTATGGCAATCCAAGATGCATGTAAGATGGCTCGCCCAGTGATCCTAGAACCTATGATGAATGTCGAAGTTGTGACTCCAGATAAATTCATGGGAGATGTGACAGGAAGTCTATCTTCAAAGCGTGGATTGATCGAAGGTATGGAACAACGTGGTATGAACCAAGCAGTGAAAGCTGTTGTTCCACTATCTGAAATGTTCGGTTACATGACAACTCTACGTTCTATGACAGAAGGTCGCGCAGGATTCACTATGGAATTCCTACGTTACGACATAGTGCCTCAAAACGTAGCAACGACAATTATTGAGTCACGTAAGTAATATACTCACACCTCAGAATGCCTGTCCCGTAGGAAGTACTCTTTCCTTTGGGATGGCTACAACTATCATCGAATCAAGAAAATAATTCTAAACAAAAACCACCCATTGGGTGGTTTTTTGTTATGTATTGTGTAAATCATCTGGAAATGTATACTTATATTTATGAGCCCAGAAACGAGAGCGTGCGTGAATTGCAAAGGGGAGTTCGTAGTAGAGCCCGAGGATTTTGTGTTCTATGACAAGATCAAAGTCCCACCACCGACATTCTGTCCGGAGTGTAGAATGCAGAGACGTCTAGCTTGGAGAAATGAGAGAGGTCTGTACTTTCGAAAGAATGACAAGCCTGGCTCCGAAGAAAAAATGATCTCTACTTACCCTGAGAGTATTCCTGTTTCCTCTTACGACAATACTTATTGGTGGAGTGATAGTTGGGATGCTATATCTTTTGGTTGCGAATATGATTTATCTCGAGATTTCTTTTCTCAGTATAAAGATCTTTTATATAGAACACCCCTGATTTCTTTTTTTGATAGCAAGGGTGTAAATAATCAATTTTGTAATTATATTACTGAGAGTAAAAATAATTATATGCTTTCTGCTGTTTGGACATGTGAAGATTCTATGTATTCAAACAGGATATCATTTTGTCAGAATACAGTAGATTCATATATCAGCCACAAGCTAGATTTCTCGTACGAGGATATTTATTGTGGGGATTCGTCTCGATTGTTTTATAGCGAGAACTCATATAACTGTGTAAATTCATATTTTCTTTTTGACTGTAGGAATTGTACTGATTGTTTTATGTGTAATAGTTTGAGAAATAAATCTTATTGCATAAACAATATTCAATACTCAAAAGATGAATATAAAGAAAAAATTAAAGAATTTAATTTGAGTAGTTATGCATCAATTCAAAATCATAAGGCATCATTTGAGTTATTAAAGAAAAATGCCATTAGGAAATACGCCCAGCTTACCAACTGTGTAAATGTGGTGGGGGATAATATGCAAAATGCAAAAGATGCATATTATTCTTTTGATCTGCCAAGGGGTGTCGAGAATATCAAATATTGTAACTGGGGGACTTTTGGATTGAAGGATTCATACGATGTCGGCCCTGGTGCAGGTGGAAAGTCAGAACTTACTTATGAGGGTATTAGTATCGGTGTAGCTAATAGTAATGTAAAATTTAGTGTAGTTGTTTGGAATTCTACGAATGTAGAGTATTCATTTAATTGCTATTCTTGCAATAATTGTTTTGGTTGTGTGAGTTTGAAAAATAAAAATTATTGTATATTCAACAAGCAGTATGAAAAAGATGAATATTTTGAGTTGCTAGGCAGAATAAAAAAACAGATGAATGAAATCCCTTACAGTGACAGCATGGGGAATATCTATAAATATGGAGAATTTTTTCCTATAGAGATTGCTCCTTATGCTTATAATGATACTGTTGCAGGGGACTTTTTCCCTTTGAATGAAAATGATTTAGTTCAGAAAAATTTTCAATATATACCAAAAGTAAATAAACAATACAATATTACTGTGAAGTCCTCTGAACTGCCTGATTCAATCATTGATGTAAATGATTCTATCCTGGGTGAGATTGTAGAATGTAAAAATATAAACAATGATAAGTATGTAACTTGCACAAAAGCTTATAAAATGAATGAAGTAGAAGTTTCTTTCTACAAGAGGCTCGTTATTCCACTGCCTCGAGTTTGCTATAGCTGTCGTCATGCGGACAGATTGTCAAAACGTAATCCAATGAAGCTCTGGCACCGTCAGTGCATGTGTGATCTGGATAATCATGATCACGTAGTGCAGTGTGATGTAGAGTTTGAGACTAGCTACTCCCCAGACAGACCTGAAAAAGTATATTGCGAGAAGTGTTATCAAAAAGAAGTATTGTAAAAATATGGAATATCAAACAGAAAAAAGAATGTGTCAGAATTGCAAAGGGGATTTCACTATTGATCCAGAGGATTTTGTGTTCTATGACAAGATCAAAGTCCCACCACCGACATTCTGCCCGGAGTGTAGAAATATCCGAAGACTCTCATGGAGAAACAATAGATCTCTTCATTCTCGCTCTTGTGGTGTTTGTAAAAAAAATTTAATTTCTTTTTATAAGGATGATGGCGCTCCTGTTTACTGTGAGAGTTGTTATTCTGGCGACAACTGGGATATGTATAAATTTTCAGCAGATGTTGATTTTTCTAAAGATTTTTTTACTCAGCTTAAAAATATTTTGAATGTTCAACCGAGAGTTTTTTCTATTCGATATGGGACAAACTTGGATAGTGACTATTCTAACTCAATAGTAAATTCTAAAAATTTATACCTATCTTTTTCATCTATTGAATCAGAAAATATTTTTTATTCCGAAAATGTAGATAGATCAAAAGATTGTTTTGATTGTTTGTCTTGTATAGATATACAGCAGTGCTCTTGGAATATAAATTCAGAGAAAAATTATAATTGTCACTATATGTTTGAATCCAAGAATTGTATGGACTCTTCATTTCTTTTTGATTGTTCTAACTGCTCGAATTGTTTTATGTCTTCAGGGTTAAGAAATGAATCTTATGTCTTTAGGAATGTAAAATTATCAAAATCTGACTACGAAAAAGCCATCCAGGATTTAGAGAGAGGTTCTTTTAAAACCTTGGTTATTTTAAAAGATGAATTTAAAGGCTTAATAAGTTCTGCTACCCATCGCTTTGCAAATGTAATCGCTTCTGTCGATGTTTCTGGGGATATAATCACAAGATCAAAGAATGTAAAAAAATCATTCGATATAATGGAGGCTGAAGATATTAGTTATTCTTATCGTATTGTAAAATCAAAAGATCTAATGGATTGCGGATGGGTTTTGGCTGGGGAGCTCGAGTACGAGACAATGACTGGCAGCGGGGGGTCCTTCAACCAAGTTTCTTGTTTTATGTGTGTAAGCTCAAGAGATATACAGTATTCTATCTCATGTAAAAATTGTACTGATTGTATTGGTTGTGTTGGTCTTACGAATGCAAGATATTGTATATTAAACAAGCAATATTCAAAAGATGCATATTTTGATGCTGTAGGTAAAATAAAAAAACATATGATATATATTCCTTATGTAGATAAACAGGGTAGGGTTTATAAGTACGGAGAGTTTTTTCCTACTGGATTTTCATTATTTGGCTACAATGAGTCTCTTGCCAATGATATGTATCCTATTTCGAAAGATACTGCTCTTGATATGGGTTATAACTGGTATGAAAGAGACATTAGAGACTACAAGACTAATCAGGACAAGGACACTCTACCTGATTGTATCTCCGAAATAAATGACTCAATATTAGATGATGTTATTTTGTGTAGTAAAGTTGAAGGTTTTAGTAATCAATGTACATATGCTTTTAGAATAAAAAAAGAAGAACTAGAATTTTGCAAGAAGAATAATTTACCCATTCCTAGATTATGCCCAAATTGTCGACACGAAGAAAGACTAAGATACAGAAACCCTCTCAGTTTGTATAATCGCGAATGTTCAAACAACTGCGGAACCACTTTTCAAACAACCTATGCCCCAGATCGACCAGAGAGGGTATATTGTGAGAAATGTTATCAACAAGAAGTACTCTAGGTAGTCTTTACTATTTCAAACCCATGGGATTGGAATAGTAATAATTTAAAATATGGAATATTAAGATGAATAAAGAAAATAACATTCAAAAACCTACGCAAGTTATGACTCTTTGTATCTTGCGAAAAGAGGATGAACTTTTGCTTGGCATGAAGAAAGTTCGTTTTGGCGCCGGGAACTATAATGGCTACGGTGGCAAGGTAGATCCGGAGGAGAGTGTGGAGCAGGCACTCGTGCGCGAGATGAAAGAGGAATCGGATTTAGATTTATTGAAATACGAGCTTCGTGGAGTTATGAAATTTGAATTTTTTGATTCTATTAAGGAAGTTCATATATATGAAGGCTTGGATTGTACAGGAGTTCTAGTTGAGAGTAACGAGATGATTCCATACTGGTTCCATATAGATAAAATCCCTTTTGAGAAGATGTGGAAATCTGATAAATATTGGTTCCCATTTTTTCTAAATAGAGAATATTTTGAGGGAGGTGCCGTTTTTGATGAAAATTACAATATACTATCTTGTAAAATAGAAAAAATCAGATAAAAAACTACAAAAAATGAAATTTTTTGTAGTTTTTTAGTTTTAGTAAATTTTTCTGAAAATAACTTCTGTTTTAATGCTCTGTCAGGGATGCAGTTGACGACGGGGTAAGTGTCCGACATAGTGCTTTTTTGCCTGTTTTGGGTATTGGCATGGTTTTGGTCGGGCGGTATAATAATAGTCCAAAGTATCGGAGGATACATTATTATTAATTTTTTATAAAAATATGCCATCAAAAAAGAAAGTAGTTAAGGCTACAAAAAAAGTGAAAGTGGTCGCGAAAAAAGTAGAGGTTGTAGAGAAAGTAGAAGCAACTCCTGTGAAAAAAACAGAGATAAAGATAAAGAATAATTTTATTAAAAGCGTTCAACGTCGTGATGGATCGACTGTTCCATTCGATATTGAAAAAATTACGAATGCTATTAATAAAGCTATGCTTGCAGCAGGAGAAGGCTCTATCGAAGAGGCTCACCTAGTGGCTAGTCGTGTATTGATGGACATGATAAAGATCGCAAAGAAGTACAAAAACTTTGTACCTACAGTAGAGGGTATCCAGGATAGCGTAGAGCAGGAGCTCATGCTCTCTGATTATGTAAAGACTTCAAAGCACTACATCCTATACCGTGAAGAACGTGCTCGTCTCCGATCACACAGTATGTCTGTTCCTCCACATGTAAAGCAGCTCGCAGATGAAAGTAAAAAATATTTCAGAAATCCACTTTCTGAATTCGTATACTATCGTACTTATGCCAAATGGATCGAAGAGCAGGGTAGACGCGAGACATGGATCGAGACAGTAGATCGCTATATGTCATTCATGAAAGGAAAGCTCGGAGATATGTTATCTGTCGATGAGTATGGAGAAGTGCGTGAAGGTATTTTGAAGCAAGAAGCTATGCCATCAATGCGCCTACTCCAATTCGCAGGACCTGCAGCAGAGAAGACAAATGTATGTGCGTACAATTGTTCATTTATCGCACCATCAAAGCTCCAAGACTTTGGTGAGATAGTCTACATATCTATGTGTGGTACTGGAGTAGGATTCTCTGTCGAAAGTCAGAATATTCAATCTCTTCCTCAGATCAAAACTCAGGTAGGCAAAAAGCAGCCTACATACGTGGTTCCTGATACAAAAGAGGGCTGGGCAGATGCACTCGTATTTGGTATGAAGACATGGTTCAACGGAGAGGACGTTGATTTCGATTTCTCTCTATTGCGTCCTTCTGGTGCACGTCTCAAGATCATGGGAGGCAAGAGCTCTGGTCCAAAACCATTGATAGACCTACTCGGTTTTACTCGTGAACGTATCCTACGTCGTCAAGGAAGACATCTTCGCAATATCGATGCGCACGATATCATCTGTAAAATAGGTGAGTGTGTAGTATCTGGTGGAGTACGTCGTTCTGCACTTATCTCACTATCAGATCTAGATGATCAGGACATGCGTGATGCAAAGAATGGTCAATTCTGGAACAATGAAGGCCAGAGAATGCTCGCAAATAACTCTGCTGTATACAATACAAAACCTACAGAAACAGAATTCCTAAGAGAGTGGATTGCACTTATGGAGTCAGGTACAGGAGAGCGTGGAATATTTAATCGTGGATCACTATATACATCGCTACCAAAGAGGCGTGTAGAAAAGTCCCGTGACTTTATCGGAGAGATGGGTACAAACCCTTGTGGGGAGATTATCCTCCGATCAAAACAGTTCTGCAATCTTTCAGAAGTTGTAGCCCGTGCAGAAGATACAGAGAAGACTCTGATGAAGAAGATCCGTATCGCTACAATTCTAGGAACATATCAATCAACACTTACAAAATTCGGGTACCTTTCAAAGGAATGGAAGGAGAATTGTGATGAGGAGAGACTCCTAGGAGTGTCAGTGACTGGTCAGTGGGATTCGACTTTGGCGCGTGATGCAAAGATGTTAGAAAAGCTCCGCCTAGAAGCTATCCGTATAAACAAGATTTATGCAAAGAAATTTGGTGTTAGTGAATCTACATGTATCACAGCAGTGAAGCCTTCTGGTACTGTATCTCAGACTGTGGATTGTGCATCTGGTATGCACCCACGTCATGCTCCGTACTATATCCGTCGTGTTCGTATCTCTGCTACAGACTCACTATTCAAAATGATGAAGGACCAAGGTGTGCCATATCATGCAGAGGTGGGGCAGAATGCAGAAGATGCAAATACTTTTGTTCTAGAATTCCCAATGAAAGCTCCAGACGGTGCGATATGTAAAGATGATATATCTGCTATTGATCAGCTAGAGCACTGGAAGGTTGTAAAGGTAAATTATACAGAGCACAATCCATCTGTGACTATATCAGTGGGGGAGAATGAATGGATCAAGGTAGCGCACTGGCTATATCAGAACTGGGATATCGTAGGTGGACTATCATTCCTACCACGTTCAAATCACGTGTACCAGCTAGCTCCATATGAAGCGATAACAAAAGAGACCTTTGAACAGCTCGCAAGTCGCATGCCTGACTTTGATTTCTCAAAGATCGTGACTTATGAACTACGTGATGAGACTGAGGTAAAGAAAGAATTGGCTTGTGTTGCAGGAGTTTGCGATATCGTGTAAGATAAAAAAACTTATGATCCCGTTAGAAGTCATGCATGTTATTCTAGCTACGGATTTTATTTGAATAAATTAGTTATATTCGAGTTTATTAGTTAAATTATGTACGATACTCTAAAGAGTATCTACTTCTAACGGGATGAAGAAAAACCCAATCAAAATTATATCTCTGTTTGTAGTTGGACTACTGGTTCGACTGCTACCATTTAGGGCTCCAAATCTGGAGCCTCTGATGGCTATGGTTATGCCGTTGTCTCGTACATACGGTAGATTGTATTCATTTTTATTTGGTTTCTTGTCTGTGGCTGTGTACGACATGTTTACAGTAGGATTTGGTGTGTGGACACTATTTGCAGGTATTGCCTATGGATTAGTTGGTCTTGCTGCATCTTTCTATTTCCAGAATCGTACAGGATGGAAGAACTATGCTAAATTCGCATTTGTAAGTACTATCGTATTTGATGTTGTTACTGGTTTGACTATGGGTCCACTATTCTTTGGGCAATCATTCATGGCGGCAATAGTAGGTCAGATACCATTCACGGCTATTCATTTGCTTTCAAATGTATCCTTTGCTATAGTTCTATCACCAATGATTGAAAGATGGGTAGAAAAGGAAAGTACTGCAGTCGTTGTTATTCCAGAAGTTGTCCGAGTATAATTCATTTAAAATTTAAGTTTATATGTTTGGAAGTGAGGTCATATTCCTCCACTGTGCCGCAACGGTAAAGCTCGCAAGAGACAAGTCCGATCTTAATATATAAATTGTTCACCCGAGCAGGAAATCTCTTTGTAAAAAAGGATATAAAAACTTCTGCCCGTGCAGGAGTTTTTATTATTTAGTATGCATTAATTTATTATGAAAAATAAATATATTAAAATATTTTTGTTCGCTGTCCTAGTCATACTGTCTATTGCTTTCTTTTATCAGTATTCTAAAAAAGTTAGCAACTCTGAATCAGTAGTGAATACTACACCTAAAATAGAGGCCCCAAAGCTAGTACCGAGAAAAACTGAAAGTTCCAAAAAAGTTACTTATAAAATTTCAGAAGTAAAAGAAATAATTCCAGAGATAGATAAAAATGAGATAAATATCAAAATAATCGTTGAAGATAAAATTTACGAATCCAAAGCCTCAGAAGGGGTGAGTATATACCAATCAATGGTAGATTTATCTACTCAAAATAAATATTTTACTTTTACGTCAAAAGACTATAGTGGTATGGGTATGTTTGTAGATAGTATCAATGGTTTACAAGGTAATGAGGGTAAATATTGGGTGTATTATTTAAATGATAAAAAAGCATCTGTGGGTATATCTAAGAATTTTTTGAAAGAGGGTGATGCTGTGCGATGGGAGAGAGAAGGCTTTATTAATTAAAGGATATGAATCCCGTTAGGATCCGCGATCGCAATTTAAATATAAATAATAATATGAAAAAAAATATATTTTCTATCTTAATAATACTCGGTTTTATTTTCTCAGGATTTTTTGTATATGCAGAAGATTCTACTCAGACAGATCAGAATACTGGAAATCCGCCAGTAGAAGAGACTCAGAATTCAACGCCAGCCCCACTAGAAGAGCAGTCTCCGGTACAAGAAATCCCCACAGAAGAACAGCCTCCGGTAGAGCAAAATCAAGCTGAAGAACCTGCACCAATTTTGTATGAAAATATATTTATTCGTAATGGTGCGGACGTTGTGTATAGTGGGGATATTGCTCTACCTCCAGAAGGGAATATAGATATACTAGATAATGTGGGAGTATCTCACTCTGTGAATTCTCGGAGTGTGCTCGGTGTGCTATACACTCTCGATCAATCAGAAGATTCTTTCTCACTTTCTAGTCTGCAGTACTATGATTCTTTTTCTTCTTTTTATTTGAAATGTTTAAATATAAATTCATCCGGAGAAGTGTGTGATAATTGGCAGTATGTAGTAGGAGGTGCTAGCCCTTGGACAAGTATCGATGCGACTGTTCTCTCAGGAGGAGAAAATATTGGTTTGTATTTTGGTAGTCCATACAAGGTAGACTTAGATACTAATACAATCACAACTACTGGGTCCATAACTGCACAGGCAAAATCTTATAATTATACAGACGATACATGGGTGGTGCGTACCGGGGTGAATATCGGCATAACCCAGACAAATCCGAATGATCCATGGAATCCAACCGTAATATCAACTACGTTGGTAGATGATATGGGGAGTGCAAATCTTTCTTTCTCAAGTCCAGGTGCATACAATATAGGAGTATCAGAGGATTATTATTTTCCATCTTATTCTGTGTCTGTATCGGAGCCTGTGTCTTCTGGTGGTTCAAATAGTGCTCCTGTTGTAGTAACTTTCTCAAAAGAAAATGCAGTAGTTTTTTTAAATGCCAATAAAAAATCAGATGGATCTTTGGGTACATCATTGTATACGGACTGGGGGGCTGTCGCTATTGGATCTACTGGTGACTCAGCTCTGATTGAAAGCATCGCTGTATATCTAACATCAAATAATTTTACATCAAGCACTGTGACTGACAATGAGCGCCATGCGATGGCCCTGATGGCTCTCGGTATAAATCCATATAGCGGTACAAACGTAGACTATATCTCAAAAATTGTAGGAAAATTTGATGGAGTTCAGATAGGGGATGCGAACCTGGATAATGATGACATCTTTGGCTTGATCGTTTTGAAAAAAGCAGGGTATTCATATAAAGATGAGATAATCGCCAATACTATTGATTTTATAAAAACTAAACAATACTCAAATGGGTCTTGGGATAATAGTGTTGATATGACATCTGCTGCGATAATGGCATTGTCTCCTTTTAAAAATAAAAATGGAGTCTCAGATTATATAGACAAAGCTTATATTTATCTAACCAGCAATCAATCTTCTGATGGGCGTATAGGGGACAATGTATCTTCTACAAGCTGGGCTATACAGGCACTATCACTCGGATCTGAATTTGCATCTGCTTTGTCTAATGCGAGAAATTATGTATCATCACAACAGAAAAGTGATGGTGGTGTAGGGGATATAGGTAGCGATGTAGATTCACGTGTCTGGGCTACCTCTTATGCGCTAACAGCAGAATCACTCAAATCATGGATAGACATACTGTCTGACTTTGAGAAGCCTGCAGTCACAGAAATAGTAAAAACTTCAGGTGAAAATAAAGTGGAAATTATTCCTGCTGTTATCATTCCTGTTGTTCAAGAAAAAATTATACCGATTACTCCAGTCATTCAAGAAGCTAAAAAAGAAATAAAAAAAGAAGAAGTAAAAAAACCAAATAAAGAAGTAAAAAAGATAACACCTGTCGTTAGGAATGATATTGTGGATAGTCCTGTGCCAGCAAAAAATAACCTAGTAGCAAGTGCGAGTTCTGCACCGTTTGTATCTAAAATACCCGCAATCACAAGGGTTGTGTGGCATAATATTACAACATTTTTTGGTTTAATTTTTAATTTCTTTTAAATCTATCATTTTGGTATAATTAACTTATGTTTAAAACAAAACAAAATATATTCATCGTGTCTGTTGTTGCTATTATTATATTGATTATGGGTGTTGGTTTTATTGTTGAAAAAACTGCAAAACCTGGAAAGTATGACGCTTTTGCACAAGCTCTCAAATCTGAGGGTGCAGTATTCTATGGGGCATTTTGGTGTCCGCATTGTCAGGCTACAAAAGCTCTTTTTGGTAGCTCTAAAAAGTATATACCTTATGTAGAATGTTCTACCCCTGATTCACGAGGTCAGACGAATGAGTGCAAGGCTAATAAAGTAGAGAGTTACCCATCTTGGACATTCAAGAATGGTATAACATTGAAATCTTCCGACCCAAAGCCTCTTGCTTGTGCTCCTAGTCCTACTGGGGCAAAGATTGAGGGGGAGCCTGCTGTCTGTGCAAATATACATTCAGAGTACGCAAAAGTTTGGGTATTTTCAAATTATAAATTCTCAATAAAGTCAGAAAAAGATCCAGTTCAAAATGGTGATGTTTGGAATTTTGATAGCAGTGCTATGGCAGTAGGAGAGATTCCTCTTGAATTCTTGGCCGAACAGATAAAGTTTACTCTACCTCAATAATATGCCTACTTACGTACCTACATTGAATTATATATTGTCTCTAGGGACGATTTTCATACAGCTTTTTTGCTTTACTATTTTTGGAGCACTTTTGTTTTTTAGAAAAAAAGATAATGTGTTTTTGAAATTTTTGCACGACTACACATTTATAATTGGATTCCTAACTGCATTTGGAGCTATGGCAATTAGTTTATTCTATTCAAATGTGATTGGATTTCCAGCTTGTGAATTGTGTTGGATGCAGAGAATATTTATCTATCCACAAGTTATTCTTTTTGGTATGGAGCTCTGGAAGAGGGAAAAGGTGATAGTGGACTACGCACTAGTTCTCGCATTTATCGGTAGCATAATATCACTATTCCATATATATGTAGAACATGGAGGAGCGTCAAATCTCGCTTGTGCTACGGGTAGTGCTACCGAGGTGTCATGTGCAGTGCGATATGTATATGAATTCTCTTATGTATCTATCCCTGTTATGGCACTGTCAATGGGAGTATTCCTAATGTTGATACTTTGGAATTATAAATACATCTCAAGAGCATAAAAAACTCACCCATCCGGGTGAGTTTTTTATGCGTAGTGTTTAATTTTGTGATACAGTAGAACAATGTTTAAAAATAAAATTTTGATTACAATTTTCCTTACTGTATTTATTGACTTGCTCGGGGTGGGGATACTGATCCCGGTTATTCCTCAGTTATTTGCTAATCCGTTCTCATCGGAATACATGCTTCCATTTGGCACGTCTCTTAATCAGGGGTATATGTTACTAGGGCTATTGATTGCTGTGTATCCAATCGGTCAATTCCTTGCTACTCCTATACTCGGACAGTTGTCTGATAAATACGGAAGAAAGAAAATTCTCAGTATTGCACTTTTGGGGACGGCCCTGTCTTATATATTGTTCGCTGTGGCTATCATTACAAAAAATATCCCATTATTATTTGCTTCAAGATTTTTTGACGGTATTACAGGTGGAAATATATCTATTGCTCAGGCTATGATAGGGGATGTATCAAGTCCAGATAATCGTGCAAAAAACTTTGGTATGCTGGGTGCTGCATTTGGTCTGGGGTTTATATTTGGTCCATATATAGGGGGTAAGCTTTCTGATCCATCAATCGTGTCTTGGTTTAGTGCTGCTGTCCCATTTTATTTTGCAGCATTTTTGGCATTTATAAATATGCTGTCTGTACTTTTCCTTGTACCTGAGACAAATAAAAATCTACGTAAAGAAGAACTGACTTGGGGCAAATCAATCTCAAATATAAAACGTGCAATGAAGATGAAAGGTATGAGTATACTGTTTGCTACAAACTTTTTATTTTTTGGTGGGTTTACATTCTTCACTACTTTCTTTGGGGTATTTTTAATTAATAAATTTTCTTTTACTCAGGGAAATATCGGAGATTTTTTTGCATACGTAGGCCTATGGAGTGTGTTTACTCAGGCAGTGCTCACTCGCGCTTTTTCAAAAAGATTTAGTGAATATCAGATACTTAGTTATTCGTTGATGGGGGCAGGTATTATGATTCTCGCATATTTCTTGCCACAGTATTCTTGGCAATTATTATTGATCCCTCCATTCTTTTCTATGTTTACAGGACTCACTATGGCCAATGTAAATAGTCTACTTTCAAAATCAGCACCAGCAGATCAAAGAGGGGAAATAATGGGAATTAGTTCTTCTGTCCAGGCTCTAGCTCAAGCTATCCCGGCAATACTCTCTGGATTCATCGCTGCAGCGCTAGCCTCTACTACACCGCTACTAATAGCTGCGATAACTATAGTCATATCGGGTATAGTATTTCGATTCTTGTATAAAAGAGTCTAAAATGTATAATTAAATTATGAATAAAGAAGCACGTCAATGTCAGAACTGCCTGCAGGATTTCACGATAGAGCCAGAGGATTTTGCGTTTTATGACAAGATAAAAGTCCCACCACCTACATTTTGCCCGGATTGTTCACATCAAAGACGTTTTGCTTGGCGTAATACTCACGCTCTATATAGGCGTCCAGATAGTGTGACGGGGAAAGATTTAATCTCTATATATCACCCAGATGTAAAGATGAATATTGTAGATCAAAAATATTGGTGGGGTGACCAATGGGATCCATTTGACTATGGACGTGATTTTGATTTTTCTGTTGATTTTTTCTCACAATGGCGTGCTCTGCGTGATGTTGTTCCATTTCAGGCCCTATCAAATTCAAAATCTGTTAATAGTGATTATTGTAATGTAGCAGAAGAAAATTATGACTGTTATCTATGTTCTGCTTGTTGGAAAAATGAAAGAACGATGTATTCTGATTCTATTACAAAAGTTAAAGATTCTTCTGATTTGTATGTTGTTCACAATAGTGAGTTTTGTTATCAGGATATTTACTGTGTAGATTCTTACAAAATTTTTTATTGTGAAAAAACAAATTCATCAACTGACTCTTATTTCCTATATGACTGTAAGGGTTGTGTGAATTGTTTTATGTCGTCTAATCTCCGCAACAAGAGCTATTGTTTTAATAATATTCAATATTCAAAAGAGGAGTATTTTGAAAAAATAAAACAATATGATCTGGGTAGTTATAATACAATTCAGAAACTAAAAAAAGATTTTGAAGAATTAAAATTAAATTCAATTCATAAATATGCTGCGTTGATTAATTGTCATAATGCTACAGGGAATGACCTCAGTGGCGTTGTTGATAGTCAGCATATATTTGATGCTTCTGGTAATGTTAAAAATACTAAATATTTGTACTGGGCAGCTGAAAATATTTTTGATTGTTATTATTGTAATGCTATTGGACTGCTAGAAAATAGTTTTGAGTCTTGTGACTCCGGAGTAGGGGGCACAAATTGTAATTTTTCAAATGTTGTTTATAACTCAAGTAATGTAGAATATTCTTTTAATTGTTATAATTCGCATGATTTATTTGGGTGTATTGGTCTTAGAAATAAATCATATTGTATTTTAAATAAACAATATTCAAAAGAAGAATATTTTGATATGGTTGGTAAAATTAAAAAGCATATGATTGATATGCCATATGTTGATAAAAAGGGTAGGGTGTATAAATATGGAGAATTTTTCCCAATAGAATTTTCACCATTTGCCTATAATGAGACTATCGCTAATTACTTCTATCCTTTATCTAAAGAGGATACCATTAGCAATGGTTATTTATATAGAGATAAAGATAATCAAAATCATAATCCCACAATTAAAACAGAGCAAATTCCTGATTCAATAATAGATACCTCCCTCGATATTCTGCAAGAAATAATATCTTGCGATACATTCCCTGGATCCGATCGTTGCTCTGGGGCATTTCGTCTAACTCGAGATGAATTAACCTTTTACAAAAGATTCAATATTCCGATACCTAGGATGTGTTATCAGTGTCGTCACAAAGAAAGATTTTCAAAAAGAACACCTTTAAAGCTCTGGAACAGAAAATGTATGCACGAAGGTTGTGATAATGAATTCCAGACTAGCTACGCTCCAGACCGACCAGAGGTTATTTATTGTGAGAAGTGTTATCAGCAGGAAGTGATTTAATTATTATTAATTTGAAGAGCATCGCGCTAAATCGACTTGCGCGATGTGATTCCGCAGAATCAATGATTATAGATAAAATAAATAAAGATTCAGAAGGTGCCGTGTTTGTGTATACTACATGCAGAGATAGGGACGAGGCGCGTGATCTGGCCCGGTCCGCAGTAGAGAATCATATGGCAGTGTGTGGAGATTTGTGGCCCGTTGAGTCGGTGTATCCATGGCACGGAGTACTAGAAGATGTAGATCAGTATATGCTTATGTTGACTACTACTTCTGATTTATCAGAACGATTAACTGTTTTCCTTGGTGAATTGCATTCGTACGATGTTCCAATGTTTATATCTACCGATACTATGCATGCTAGTGAATTATACAGATTGTGGATGCAGAGAACTCTGGAAGAAAAAGGTAAGTTTATAACACCAGAAGAAGAGAGTAAAAAAGAAAAATATGAAGAGGAGGGTGGTTATCACCCCGGACGACTAAAATAAAATACCCCCAGATGAAAGTCTGGGGTATTTTATTGGTTTAAAAATTAAACCCTATGATATAATATGCGTATGTATATTAGCGACACTAAAATATTGGATCTGATACGTGATTCAGGATTGGTTACAAAAACTGATTTTGAAACTGCGTATAAAAAATCTCTAGAAAAGAAACAGTCTATAGGGGAGATATTAGTTTCTATGGGTAATTTGACTGAAAAAGATTGGATGAATATGCAGGCTCAAGCATTGGGTATACCTTATGTGTCTCTTAAAAATATAAGAATTGCCCCAGAAGTATTGACCTTGATCCCAGAGCCTATTGCGAGAAATAATAATATTATTGCCTATAAAAATGGTCCGGATTCTCTAGAGGTGGCCATGCTAGATGTTGCCAATTTAACTGTTATCGACTTTATAAAGAAAAAGATTGGGCTTCGAATTTTGCCTCGTCTGACAGATAGTGACTCTATCAAGAGCGCCTTGTCTCAATATAAAAAGAGCCTGCAAGCAGACTTTGAAGACATAATTAAAAAAGAGAGTGTAGAGGCCTCAAAGAATAATACGGGAGGTACTCCTGACTCAGAAAAGACAGAGAAGGAATTACGCGAACTAGTAGAAGATCTTCCTATAATTAAGATTGTAGATACTCTGATATCTCATGCCATACTACAAGGTGCTTCTGATGTGCATATCGAGCCGTGTGAAGATTCACTTCTGGTTCGTTACCGCATTGACGGAATTCTTCATGATGCGATGGTCTTGCCAAAGGATATGGCTCCAGGTATAACTGCCCGTATAAAAGTATTGTCTAATTTGAAGCTCGATGAAAAAAGACTACCTCAAGATGGAAGATTCAAGGTTGAAAATGAACAGGGGAGAGTGTCATTTCGTGTGTCTACACTGCCTACATACTTTGGAGAAAAAACTGTCATCCGTATCCTTCGTGAGAATGCAAAAGGTTTTACTCTTGAAGGTCTAGGTTTTCATGGTGAAGCATTAGAAAAGATACACGATGGTATGAAGCAGAGAACTGGTATGTTGCTATGTGCTGGACCTACTGGATCCGGTAAGACAACTACTCTGTATACAATGTTAGATATATTAAATACTCCTGATGTGAATATTTCTACTGTAGAGGATCCTATCGAGTATCAGATGGCTCGCATAAATCAGACTCAGACTAAATCTGAAATTGGTTTAACTTTTGCAAATGGATTGCGTACGCTACTACGTCAGGATCCAGACATAATAATGGTAGGTGAGATTCGTGATGGGGAGACTGCATCACTAGCTGTGAATGCGGCTCTGACTGGTCACCTTGTGCTATCTACTATCCATACTAACTCTGCCGCTGGAGCCATCCCTCGTATAGTAGATATGGGAGTAGAGCCGTTTTTGATTGTATCTACAGTTAAAACGGTTATTGCACAGCGTCTTGTTCGTAGACTATCTGAAGGCAAAGAGCAATATTTTTTAAATGAAAACGAGAAGCAAGCTATGGCTCGTATGATAGATATGGATAAAATGCTCTCTATCTTGAAAAAGGAAAATATTATAAAAGGGGATGCTACTTGGGACCAAGTTCCTTTTTATAGACCTAAAATCACTGAAGAGAATAAAGAGGGATACAAGGGTAGAATAGGTATACATGAAGTACTGAAAGTATCTTTATCAATAAAAGAGTTAATATTAAAAGGTGCACCTGCGGATGAGATTGAAAAGCAAGCAAAAAGTGAAGGTATGATGACTATGCTTGAAGATGGTATTTTCCTTGCTGTGCAAGGTGTGACTACCACAGAAGAAGTCCTACGTGTAGTTTCTGAATAATATGAAATTTAATTACGTATCTCAAAATAAGATAGGTGAGATTCACAAGGGTTCCATCGAGGCATCTGATAGCCTTTTGGCTGCTCGACAGATTCGTGATATGAACGAGACACCACTTTCAGTACAAGAAGTTGAAGAAAAAAATATATGGTTTAAAATATCACATATTAGTTTTGGCGGAATTGGTCTAGAGGAGCGTATTATGTTTACTAAAAATTTATCAGGAATGCTCCAGGCTGGTTTGTCACTAGCTCGATCTCTTGCTGTTCTCGAAAAGCAAACTCAGAATTATCAATACAAAAAAGTTTTACAGACACTGTCAGAGACTATCAGTAAAGGAGGGTCTTTGTCAGATGGTATGAAAAAATTTCCGGACACTTTTTCTTCGTTGTTCGTCTCTATGGTTCGTGCGGGGGAGGAGTCAGGGTCTGTCCCAAAAGCCCTAGTTGAAGTTGGTACAAATTTACAGAAAACTTATGCTCTAAATAAAAAGATAAAAGGAGCACTTATGTATCCAGGGATTATTTTTTCAGCGATGATTTTAATTGGTGTTTTGATGTTGATATTTGTAGTGCCTACTCTAACAAAGACTTTTGCAGATGTGGGTGCCGAACTTCCTGCTTCTACAAAATTTGTAATATGGCTGTCGGACACAGTGAGTAATCACTTGATTCTATTCTTAGGTTTTATATCAGGAATATTTGGTCTTATTTATTTTATGTCTACTTTTGATTCTACAAAAAAGATTCTTGATTTTATTATTATAAAATTGCCAGTCATTGGTTCTATTGTTCAAGAGATGAATGCAGCACGCACAACACGCACACTAGCATCACTCTTATCTTCGGGGGTCAATATGTCAAAAGCTCTAGAGATTACAAAGGAAGTTCTTCAGAATGTTTACTACAAGAATGTTATCGACAAAGGTATCGTCTGCATCGAAAAAGGAATACCCCTATCTTCTGTCTTTAAAGAGCGGAACGATCTTTATCCTGTGATGGTGGGTGAGATGATAGAAGTGGGGGAAGAGACTGGTAATTTGTCTAATATGATGCTCGATATTGCCTCGTTTTACGAAGGTGAAGTTGATTCAAAAACAAAAGATCTTTCGACTATAATAGAGCCTATACTTATGGTGTTTATAGGCGCGGCTGTTGGATTTTTTGCTGTATCTATGTTACAGCCAATGTATTCAATATTGGACACAATTCAATAATATGAAAAAAAATAATTACAATAAGGGTATAGGGGCAATTGAGATATTGATATCAATAGCGATATTGGCGGTTATCACGGCGGTTGTTATGCCATCATTGTCTAGCTTCAAGAATCACCAAGTCTTGGTTAATACAGCAGAAGATGTCGTGTCTCTTTTGAACAAAGCTCGGATGGAAACATTGGCTTCAAAGAATTCAAATTACTACAGCGTCCATTTTGAAACAAATAGAGCTGTCTTGTTCACTGGTGGTGTATTTAATCGCAGTGACTCAAATAATTATGTAGTAAATTTTGATAGTGCTGTATCTATCCCATCTAGTGGCGGGATCAATCTAACTGGGGGTGGTGCAAATGTAACATTTACGCGACTAACTGGAGATACAAATCAAAATGGGAATATCGTGCTACAATTAAATAGTGATAATAATCAAAAAAAGATTATAACGATTAAAAAAACTGGAGTTTCTTCTTCAAATTAAAAATGTTTAATATTTTTTTAAAAAATAAATACAAGAAGGGTTCTGCTCTCGTAGAGGTGATGGTGGCATGTTCGATTTTCTCGATATTATCCTTCAGTTTAATTTCTGCTACCAACAAAGGTATAAATCTTTCAAATGTAGCACTCAGGCAAGTGCAAGCGAGTTTCCTTCTTGAAGAGGGGGCAGAGAGTGTAAAAATAATACGAGACAATAATTGGTCAAACATCTCTGGTTTTAGTAATAATACTAATTATTACACATCTTTTAATACAGGTAATAATACGGTTTCTCTATCTACAACCCCCAATACTATCGATAGTTTTTTTACAAGAACAATCGTATTCTCTGCTGTATCTAGAGATTCGAATGATGATATCGCTACGTCTGGGACAGTTGACCCAGGCACCAAGAAGGTGACAGTCACTGTATCTTGGCCTTCTGGAGGAGTCACTCTTTCAAAGAGTTTGTCTTTTTACGTTGCTAATATTTTTAATTAAATGACAAATAATTTAAAACAATTTAATAAAGGTTTCTCCTTGGTGGAAATTTTAATTTATGTTGGTATCTTTAGTATTATATCTATCGCGGTTATTACTTCATCTGTAGTAGTAATTTCATCTTTTAGTAAGACACGTGATATTCGTAATATATTAGAAACTGGTAATGTTGTTTTTGAGAGGATGACACGGGAGATCAGGCAATCATCTAGTGTAGATACTTCAAATAGTGTGCTAGGTAGTAGTCTGGGCTCTTTGCAGTTGAATAGCAAAGATGAATCAGGGAATGCTCGAACAGTAAAATTTATAATAGAGAATGGAGCCTTGAATCTATATCAAAATGGTACTCTTGTTGATAATTTACTGGGAGCAGATGTATCTATTTCTAACTTAGTATTTAGGCGTATTGTGACTACAGCTGGGGAGGCTGTAAAGATAGAAATGACTGTAGTAAATACAAATACTCAAAATATAATACCCCGCAATTTTAATAGTACTATAATATTAAGAGGTGGGTATTAAAATGAAATGATAAATTATAAATTACAAATTAAATATAAAAAAGGGCATAAGGGGGCAGCGACATTGGTACTCGTCTTCTTTTTTATGTTTATTAGTATTACTATTTTAATAGGGATAGTTACTCCTGTAGTGAGAGAATTTAAGATAGCTTCAAATGTTATAACCTCCAGGCAGTCCTATTTTGCTTCTGAGTCGGGAGTTGAAGACGCTATATATCGCATAAAAAATAACAAACAGATTGGATCGAGTGAAACAATAGTCCTAGGTAGTTCTACTGCAACCACGACTATAAATAGCATCACTGCCAATAAAAAAGAGATTAGTTCCCTGGGGGATAGTGGATCATTGCAGAGAAAAAATAATATTAGTCTAACGACTTCACCTGGCTTGTCTTTTAGTTATGGGGCTCAAGTTGGTGGCGGGGGGCTATTCCTGGGTAATGGTGTCCAAGTAGAGAGTGGGGATATATATGTCAGCGGTAATTTAACGGCCCAAAGCGTGAGTGTGCACGGAAATATCTATGCTGCGAGTCCAGTCCCAGCTCCAGCTCATGTCTCAAATATTGGTGCGAGTACTCCACCATCAAGCGTGATATTGGGCTACAGTCCCAAGGAAGATTTTGCTCAAAGTTTTACTACTACAGCAAGTGGTGTCCTAAAGAGAGTGTCTCTCTACATGAAGACGAATCAGTCCGCGGGTAATTTTACTGTGAGTGTCGTTAATGATAATTATGGCTCACCTGGGACAACCACACTAGCCACCTGGACTACTCCGCAGAATAGCTTCGGAACGATGAGTAGTTTTGGATGGGTTAATGCGGATTTTACTACCACCCCAACACTTTCAGCGAATACAAAATATTGGATTATTTTTAACCACACTACTTCTCAGTGGAATCATCACACTCTTGGTTTGACCACTGGTGGAGAGGGTAAGGTCAGATCCAATAATGGTAGCGCTTGGGTTGCCAATTCACCTGCGTCCACAAGCTACTATAAAGTATTTTTCGATAGGGTGCCTTCTTATATTCAAGGAGAATCTTATGGCTCTATTAATCTAGAAGGGAATGCATATGCTGAGACGGTAGGAGGTGTAAATGTGAATAGTAATTATAATCTATACTGTCAAGCCGGTAGAAATAATAAAAATTGCGTGACAGCGCCAGAAGAATCTTCAAACCCTCAGCCACTGTCTTTCCCCGTGACAAACGAATTCATCGACTCATGGAAGGAGCAAGCAACTGCAGGGGGAGTCACTAATGGCAGCGTAAGTATCAACTGGTCTGGGGGGTCTCTTGGTCCACGAAAAATAGTAGGTGACCTTATCATTACTTCTGGTAAATTGACTATCAATGGCCCTGTGTATGTTACAGGTAAGATACAGGTGAGCAATGGGGGGGACATAGAGCTCGCTTCTAGTTTTGGTACTAATGACGGTATTATAATTTCAGATGGGCCTATATATATCTACGGTGGTGCCAGCGTCCGTGGTTCTGGCAATTCTAATAGTTTCTTGGTTCTTGTTACCACCAACAATGCAATCCACTCCGGGTCTATAAGCAACAAAGAACAATTTGCTGGATATTTAGACAACGGAGGGGACGTGGACGCTTTTTATGCTCCAAATGGAGAGATATGGGTTGCAGGAGGGTCAGAGCTCAATACTGTTGTAGCTTACCAAATGGCCATAACCAATGGGGCAAAGATTAATTTCAAATCAGCCTTGTCTAGTCTAGGGTTTCAGTCTTCAAATGCAAGCGGCTCATGGAATTTGGCCTCTTGGAAAGAGGCTCAGTAGAAACGCCTTAATTGTGCTATAATAGATAAATGGCTCAAAAACTTATAATTGCTAACTGGAAGATGAATCCTCAAACTCAAAAGGATTCTGACAAGATTTCAAATGAAATCTCAAGTGCTATTAAGAATTTTAAAAATAGTATTACTGTCATCTGTCCACCATTTCCATTCATATCTAATCTTAAATTAAAAAATAAAAAAATATTTATTGGAGTACAGAATATTTCTTCTGAGTCTGAAGGTGCTTATACTGGCGAAGTATCAGTCAAGATGGCAGGTAGCATCGGGGCCACTTATGCAATCATAGGTCACTCTGAGCGTCGAGCTATGGGTGAAGACAACGCTCTGGTAAATAAAAAAATACTATTATCCTTAAAGAATAAACTGATCCCAGTTTTGTGTGTAGGGGAGAAGGAACGAGATCATAATGGTTTTTATCTTTCTTTTGTAAAAAATCAGATACATGAGTGTTTGGCTTCTGTGTCTAAATCTCAAATAAAAAATGTTGTTATTGCTTATGAACCAGTTTGGGCGATAGGTTCTTCGGCCGTGCGAAATGCAGAGATTCCTGAGTTTATTGAAATGAGTATTTTTATCAAGAAAGTTATTTCTGATATGTATGACATTAAAACTGCTCATGGTATGTCCGTACTGTATGGAGGTTCTGTTCACCCAGAGAATGCATTGTCTTTCCTATTGGAGGGTAGTGCTGATGGTTTATTAGTTGGCCGAGACAGTCTAAATTCAAAAAAGATTGTAAAAATAATATCTATTGCGGATCAAATAAAATGAAATCAATTAAAGAAATCGAAAATCTGAAGGGTAAGAAAGTTCTAGTAAGAGTGGATTTTAATGTGCCAATAAAGAACGGTAAAATAATCGATGACTTTAGGATACAAAAATCATTACCTACTATTAACTTTCTGTTGAAAAAGGGGGCGATCGTTATACTAGTGGCTCACGCGGGGGATGATGGTAGTCAAAGCTTGGATGTAATAGCCAAGACTCTTAAAAAATATATAAAAGAAGTTGTTTTTGTAAAATCCAGCATACTATCTGACGAGACTGAGAATATAATAGCCGGATTGAAATCTGGCAGTGTTGTATTGCTGGAAAATATTCGCAGAGAGGTGGGTGAAAAGAAAAATGACGTATCTTTTGCTCGTGGTTTGTCTCGACTAGGAGATATCTATGTAAATGATGCATTTTCTGTGTCTCATCGCCCTCATGCATCTATCGTATCACTACCTAAATTCTTGCCGAGTTTTGCTGGCCTGCAAATGATGGATGAAGTCCAGCATCTTTCTGTTGTATTCAACGAGCCCAAGCATCCATTTTTATTTATTCTCGGAGGCGCAAAATTTGAGACAAAATTACCTTTGATTAAAAAATATCTACCAATAGCTGATTCTCTGTTTATCGGAGGGGCGCTCGCGGATCAGGTATTTCGAGAGCAGGGGTATGAAGTAGGGCACTCTCTGATAGAAGAAAAGAATTTTAATCTACCAAAACTAATCAAGAATCCAAAGATAATCGTACCTACTGATGTATTGGTTACTGGTAGTGGCAAGCCACATTCAGTATCTGCTAACAAGGTTTCATCAGGAGAGACAATTGTCGATTCAGGACCGATGACAATAGTAAAGATGGAAGAGGAGATTGCAAAAGCAAAACTGATTCTTTGGAATGGACCACTTGGAAAATTGGAAGATGGTTTTGATGCCGGAACTAAATCTCTACTCAAAGCAATTGGAAAATCAAAAGCTATATCTATAATCGGTGGAGGGGATACGGTAGAAGTCATATCTAAATTTAAGATGGAAAAAGATTTTACTTTTGTATCGACCGGTGGCGGTGCTACTCTTGAATTCTTAGCAAAGGGCACACTCCCTGGAATCAAAGCTTTAAAATAATCAGAATAATAAAAAACGCCCTACAGGGCGTTTTTTATTTATTATATTCAGGTATTAGGTGTATGTGGAAGTGTGGCACGTCTTTACCTATAACAGATAGTTTTACATATTCACATTTATTTTTCTCTTTGATCTCTATCATCAATTTTTTTGCCATTTTGTATATTTCTGATATTAATTCATCTGGAGCATTAACCATCCATTCATGATGTGATTTGGGTATTAACAGGGTGTGCCCATTAGAAACAGGATGGATGTCTAAAAAAGCCAAGAATTTATCATCTTCATATACTTTTGATGATGGGATTTCATTGCTTATAATCTTACAAAAAATACAATTTTCATTCATCCCGTTAGAGATAGGTAATGTTTACATTACCGTATCTAATTAATATCTAGTAAAAAATGCGACGATAATTTAAATTATCCCAATAATTAGAAATATTACAAACAAATCTCTAACGGGATCATGTATCTATTATATGTTACAATTGCAGGTATGCCAAACCATGCCGAACTACTAGAGATACTTTTGAGAAATAGGGGAATATCTGCATCTGATGCCGACAAGTTCCTAAATCCTAATTATGAGACTGATATATATGATCCGTATCTATTAAAAGATATGGAGCGTGCCTGTGTACGCATATTCGAAGCAGTAGAAGCAAAAGAAAAAATAGTCGTTTACAGTGATTATGATTGCGATGGTATCCCTGCTGCTGTGATAATGCACGATTTTTTTACAAAGATCGGATATGAGAATTTCCTAGTATATATACCAGACAGACACCTCGAAGGGTATGGTTTAAACAAAGAAGCCGTAGATGAATTTATAAAGACAGATGTAAAACTCGTCATCACTTTTGATCTAGGTATCACAGCAGTTGAAGAGGTGGCGACCGCTACGGCCAATGGTATAGACGTGATCATCACAGATCACCATCTTCCGCACGAGCATATACCAAAGGCTTATGCGATCATCAATCCAAAACAGAGTGATTGTAGCTATCCGGATGATATGCTCTGTGGGGCAGGACTCGCATTCAAGCTCGTACAAGGATTAATAAAAAAATACGGAGAGTATTGGAATATTCAAAATGGCTGGGAGAAATGGTTACTGGATATGGCAGGACTCGCTACTATTGCTGATCAAGTGCCACTGCTACATGAGAATCGAGTATTAGCATTTTATGGTTTGAAAGTTTTACAAAAAGCTCGTCGTCCAGGACTGGCTGAATTGTTAAAGAAGGCGAATGTAGATCCAAAAAATATCATTGAAGATGATGTCGGTTTTACTATTGCACCAAAGCTCAATGCTGCCAGTCGTATGGATAGTCCGATGCGTGCATTCGAACTTCTCTCAACTACGGATCTCGTACAAGCAAAAACTCTCGCATCTCATCTGGACAAAATAAATACAGAGAGAAAAACAATAGTTGCGCACATTATGAAAGATGTGAAGCACAAGATGCAAGCCCGAGAAGAAAAAGAAATAATAGTGATAGGTAATCCTGATTGGCGAGTAGGAGTGCTCGGACTCGTGGCATCTAAAATTGCTGAAGAATACAAAAAGCCAGTATTCGTCTGGGGACAAGAGGGTAGTGATACTATTCGTGGATCTTGTCGTACATGGGGGTCTGTAAATGTTGTAGAACTGATGACCGGATTACCTGAAAATAGCTTACTTGAATTCGGAGGTCATGTGGGGGCAGGAGGATTCGCTGTCTCTCACACAGAGGTTCATTTCCTTGAAGAGAGATTAAATATTGTACACTCAAATATTATTTCAAATAAAACAGAAGACACAGAAGAAAATAATAATTCGTATATGATAGATGCATCAATCACTCTTGATGATGTAAATAATGATAATTATAAAGTTATAGAAAAGATGGCACCGTTTGGGATGGGTAATCCAAAGCCAATTTTCAAATTTGAAAATATTCAAATCGCTGGATTAAAAGAATTTGGAAAAGAAAAAAATCATCTTGAACTTGTATTTCTAGATTCAAGACGACGAACAATTAAAGCTATCGCATTCTTTAAAACTCGCGAGACTTTTAAATTAAATGATGGGGATAGAATAAATCTCCTAGCTACCTTTGAAAAAAGCTTCTTTGCAGGGCGCACAGAGCTCCGTTTGCGTATTGTTGACATAGTTTAATTGGGAGTACATTTCTGATACAATGCAAATATGAATATGAATATAAAAAAAATTGACCCTGTTAGAAGCAGGTCGCCCCAAGGTGACCGTAGCACCCGATTACTATCGGGGGCGGCTTCTAACAGGGTTGATGTATATACAGACGGATCTTCACTAGGGAATCCTGGTCCTGGAGGGTACGGTGCTGTCATGGTAGAAGGGGATAAAATAGTATACGAGCTCGGTGGATACGAAAAAGCCACTACAAACAATCGAATGGAGTTAAAAGGCGTGATTGAGACGCTACGATATTTATCTAGTCTAAAAAGTTTCCCCGAGGTGAATATCTGCGCTGATTCTGCCTATGTATTAGGTGGCGTAAATTCTTGGGTGGCAAACTGGGAAAAAAATGGATGGCGAACTGCCAATAAAAAGCCAGTCTTGAACCAGGACCTATGGCAAGAACTCATCGGCCTCGTACGTGGATATCAAGGGAAGCTCTCATGGGAAAAAGTAAAAGGCCACAGCGGTCATATCTACAATGAACGCGCTGATCAAATAGCTACAAGTTTTTCAAGTAAAGGAGTATGCGAACTCGTGAAATAATAATTGTAATAATACTCTTATCTATAGCACTCATACGCTTTTTGTATTTTATACCTACTCCTCCGAGTGGGTATTTTGATAGTGTGGGGAAGGTCGTATCGTTCCACGGTATCGTTGTGGATCAGCCAGATGTAAGAGTCAATAATCAGAGATTGACTGTAAATCCTATCAATACAGATATCAATATCCTAGTAGTTGCTAATCTTGAGACTAAAGTAGAGTATGGAGACGAGATTTATGTAAAGGGATCATTAGAAACTCCAGAGAATTTTATTACAAATACAGGCAAGGAATTTAATTATGAGAGATATCTTGCAAATCGAGATGTTTATTTTACTGTGCAGTATGCAGAGGTGGACGTGGTGTCTCATGATCAGGGGAGTATGATTAAAAAATATTTATTTAAATTAAAAAATAATTTTGTAGAAAATATCAATCTTGCTATCGGTCATCCTAGTAGCGACTTGGCTAATGGATTGATCTTAGGAGTAAAAGGGAATTTTAGCGAAAAGATGCGCAATGATTTTGTGACTACTGGAACGATACATATCATCGCACTCTCTGGGTACAATGTGACTATCGTTGCGAACTCTGTAGTCAAAGTTTTCGGTATTATTTTCTCGATGGCTATATCTCTGGGTTTGGGTGTTTTTGTCATAATTTTATTTGTTGTCATGGCTGGGTCTGGGGCATCTGCTGTCCGGGCGGGGGTAATGGCTATCATCGCATTGCTCGGTAGGATATCTGGGAGGAATTATGATGCTAGTAGGGCCCTGATAATAGCAGGTCTTATTATGTTTGCGTATGATCCGCGAGTTGTTACTGATATATCTTTTCAACTTTCTTTTGTTGCTACTTTTGGTATTTTATATATTACACCTATGGTGGTGTCTTGGGTATTCTTGATACCTGCACGATTTGGTATACGAGAAATAGCCTCCACTACTATCGCTGCGCAAATAGCAGTACTCCCACTGCTACTATATAGTAGTGGAATACTGTCTTTTGTTTCTTTCCCCGCAAATATATTTATACTACCTTTTATTCCACTAGCGATGCTGTTCTCATTTATCTCTGGCTTGGCTGGTTTTTTGGGGATTGGATTATCCTCTTTATTTGGTGGGGTTTCAAATATACTACTTTCTTATATTTTAAAAGTTATACAGATATTTGCCTCACTACCATTTGCTAGTGTTACTGTATATAAATTTTCATTATTAATGTTGGTTATTTTCTATTTATTAATATTATTTTGGGTTTTTAAGAGAGGAAAATAGTTATGCTATAATGCCTGTATGATACTAAACATTATTTCCAAAGTTCGGGCATGGACTCCTTTTGTCGCATTAGGGGCACTGGTTCTCGTTTTCATTTCTTATGTTTTTAAAATAGACTTATTTGCGCAACAGGTATCGCTCGTGGTTTTGTGTGTATTTTCTATACCCCTTTGGTATGAAATAATCTCAAATATCCTTCGTCGTAATTTTGGAGTAGATCTCGTCGCAGGACTTGCCCTAGCCACATCACTTGTCTTTGGTGAATATTTACCTGGTATGATAGTCCTATTGATGCTGTCTGGAGGAGAAGCACTGGAGTCATATGCTATGAACCGCGCTAGACGTGCACTCTCTGATCTATTAAATTTGATACCACAAAAGACCCATGTAAAAAAGGATAACGGGGTTATTGATGTAGACAGTTCTGATATAAAAATAAATGATCATATTATTGTAAAGGCAGGTGAAGTTATCTCGTCTGACGGCGTCGTGGAGAGTGGAGTTTCTTATGTTGATGAATCTGTAATGACAGGGGAATCAGTACCCAATAAAAAAGAAGTCGGGAGTGTCGTTTTGGCTGGTACAAAAAATACAGACGCTGCTCTAGAAATCCGTGTGACCAAAGAACTGACTGAATCCAGACTACATACAATAATCAATATGGTGCGCCAGGCTGAGGAGAACAAGGCACCATTTGTACGTATGGCGGATAAATACAGTGTATACTTTACAATTTTTACTATCATAATGGCAGCATTGGCATATTATTTTGGTGGGCCAATACGAATGCTGGCAGTGCTGGTGGTGGCTACTCCTTGTCCACTAATCCTCGCTACACCCATCGCATTTATGTCAGGTATGAGTAGGGCGTCTCGCGCAGGTATTATAGTCAAGAATGGGGGAGCTCTCGAATTATTATCAAGAGTGGATATGTGCGTGTTTGATAAAACAGGCACTATCACGATGGGGATACCCGAGATACACGACATAAAAACATTCACCAATATACCAAAAGATGAAATACTGAAAATATCCGCATCTCTCGATCAACTGTCGGTACATATATTTGCTAGGTCATTGGTGGAATACGCCCATTCTAAATCTCAAAAATTAATTTACCCCGATGACTTTAAGGAAGTTTTTGGAGATGGAGTCAGCGGTGTCGTAAACGGTGAAAAATATTATTTTGGAAAACTAGCATACCTAGTAAATAATGGAATAATTGCCGGAGACGAATTAAACAAAGAATATATAAAAACAAGAAATGAGGGAGTCATACCTGTGTACTTGGGGAGAGGTGCTGGTGTGATAGGAATGATTTCTTTTAAGGATGAAGTTCGACCTGAAGCGCGTAAAGTTTTCTCTGATCTATCTACTTTAGGTATAAAGAGATTTATGCTGTTATCTGGTGACAAAGAAAGTGTAGCATCGACCGTGGCTGCATCAATGAAAATAAATGAATATAAGGCGGAATGTCTACCCGACGAAAAATTGATCGTGATTAAGGATCTTCAAAAGAGTGGATTGAAAGTAGCGATGATTGGTGACGGGGTAAATGATGCACCAGCTCTCGCACAGTCAGATGCCGGCATAGCTCTAGGCTCTCACGGTGCAACAGCGGCATCTGAAAGTGCGGATATTGTGATAGTCTCTGGTTCTATTGAAAAAGTTCCTGAAGCCTATAAAGTAGCTATTCGTACTGTAAAAGTAGCTCGTGAAGGAATATTTATTGGGATAGGTTTGTCTACTCTCTGTATGTTCGTTGCATTGTCTGGCAATTTGATGCCACTTTACGGGGCTCTAATACAAGAGGGTATCGACATAGTAGTTATACTCTATGCACTGCGTGCTGGCCGTGATATTATATAAATATGGATACAATTTTTTCAAAAGTTTTACTAAAAATTAGTTCTATTGGATATCTTTATTTCGCTATATTGGTTTTGATAGATATTATTTTATGGAAAATACACCCTGTATTGGGTATACTTGGTGTTGCATTTACCTTTGCTTTATTATTAGGATTCATCTAATTCCAAAATCGTGATAAAAATGCTACTATGTAAATATAGTAGCATTTTAATTTAAAGATTATAAAAAATGAAAAATATAAATACAATAATAACATCTTTGTTGATTATCGGTGTGGTTTGTGGAGTAGGGTACTTCTTTATTAATAAAAACAAAAATATGGAAAAAATTGCAAAAAATGGAGACGTTTTGGTTATGAATTATACTGGAAGCTTACAGGATGGTACTGTTTTTGATTCAAATGTAGATCCAAGATTTAATCATGTACAACCTTTTGAATTCAAGCTAGGCGCAGGTATGGTAATAGCTGGATGGGACGAGGGTCTAGTAGGGATGAAAGTCGGGGAAAAGAAGACTCTGACTATCGCACCAGAAAAGGCATACGGAGAAAACGGTGTACCTGGAGTAATACCCCCAAATTCAACTCTAATATTTGAAGTAGAATTAGTTAATATAAAATAAATTAAATGGATCAAGATAAAATAAATAAAATTAAAAATATAGTATCGATTTTTTTTGGTAAAAAAAGATATTGGATAAGTGCAATTATCATAGTGATAATAGCCTTGTCTTTTTTGCTTAAAGATCCATCAAAAGGGGTAGTCGTGGCAACAGTCGAGAACAAGAGTATAACTCAGACAGTTCTCGCTACTGGTCAGGTGACCTCAAATGTAGACCTAGGTCTGTCTTTTAATAGTAGTGGAAACGTGTCTTCTGTAAAAGTAAAAGTCGGAGACCAAGTAAAGAAGGGGGGTATTATCGCTACATTAGAGCAGGGTTCTGTGGGGGCAGCTCTTACTTCTGCTCGTGGTGCTGTTGCGGCAGCGGAAGCTCGATATAAAAAGATAATAGACGGTTCTTCAAATGAGGAGATTGCTATCGCTCAAATAAATCTTGAAAATACAAAAGCAACACAAGATGTGCTAGTAAAAAATGCCTTAAATAATCTTCTTAGTTCTTACCCAGAAGCTATCCCCGTAGACTTTTCAAAGGATTACATTGCACCAGTTATATCTGGAAACTATATTTTGGGTAAAGAAGGTACCATAAACCTGAAGGTTTATAATTCTTCAAACGGTAAGAGTTTTGATGCTTCTGGTCTCACTACAGGCTTTGGTCCCTTGAATGATGACGTAGCCCAGCCTATTGGTAATTCTGGATTGTATATAAAATTGCCGACTTCTGGCACTGTGGAGAGTACTGATTGGAAGATCGAAATTCCAAATAAAAAAGCTTCAAATTATCTTGTAAATTACAATGCATATCAGTCAGCCCTTCAGGCAAAGTCGGCAACCGTGTCCTCTGCGGAGGCTGAGCTTGCTCTTAAAAAAGCCATTGCTCGCCCTGCTGATGTGGCTCTGGCTGAGGCTGATATTCTCCAAGCTCGTGGAACTCTTGAGCAGGCTCAGGCAAATTATGAAAACACTATCATTCGAGCTCCAGCAGATGGTACTATAACTTCTGTAGATATAAAGGTAGGTGAGCTAGCTAGTACTTCAAAGCAAGTAGTTATGCTCCAGGATGTGAGTAATCTTTATATAAAAACAAAGATCAATGAATCAAATATCGCAAGCGTAGTAGTGGGACAATCTGTAATTATATCATTTGATGCATTCGCTGGGGAATTCACTGGTAGTGTAGTCCAAGTAGATCCTGCTGCTAAAATAGAGGATGGTATCGTGAACTACGAGATTAAAATTTCTATAAATGAAAAGAGTGATGTAATCCGACCAGGTATGAATGCCGATGTAAAAATAAATGCAGGTGGAAAAGACAATGTTCTCGTAGTATCAAAAGCCGGTGTTAAAAAAGATGAGACTGGTAGCTATGTAGATATGGTCACAAATAAAAAGAGTAAAAAGTCAGTAAAACAATCTGTAACTACAGGAGTGCTAGGGGACGGTGGATTGATAGAGATACAGAGCGGTCTTTCTGTGAACGATGAGATAATATTGTCTCGCCCTTAATAGTTTCTAAATGATAAATAACCTACAAAAAATCGAAAATTCTTTCAAGTTAAATGCCCGTGTCGGTTGGTTTTTGGCCAAGCGTGATATTCAGCGTGCAAATATCTGGACTACGGGATTGATCGTGCTCGTGATGACTCTGACATTTCTAAATCTGATTGTAGTTTCTGGAATCCTGGTGGGACTCATCCAAGGATCCGAAGATGCAGCAAAAAAGTATGACATAGGGGATGTACTCATATCACCATTCTTGAATCGTAGTGCTATAGATCAGACACCGCAGGTTGTAGATATTGTAAAAAATATTCCTGGTTACAAGAATCATACAGTTAGATACTCTGGTTCTGCTCGTGTTGAGTCAAATTATCGAGACACTGTGAAGCCCGGAGATAAGCGTGGTGGAGCAGGGGGTTCACTATTGGGTATCGATCCAATACAAGAAGAAAATTTTTCTGGCATTGCTAAATTTGTAACCAAGGGGGAGTACCTGACTCCACAGGATGGTGATAGTGTTCTGCTAGGTAAAAATCTACTTTACGAATTTACTCCGATTGAAGCTCCTGGATTTCAGACACTCAAAGATGTACAAATCGGATCACGAGTCAAAATCACTGTCGGTAATACTTCTAGAGAGTACTTTGTAAAAGGCTTTGTGCAGTCTAAAGTAGACTTTGATAGTTCTATCATTATGATCGATTCTGAGGTCAGAAAGCTAACTGGACGCACAGATTTAAATGCTGCAGCTATCGCAGTTCTATTGCAACCAGGTACAGATCCTGTTTTTGTAAAAAACTTTTTGATTGATTCTGGTGTAGGAGAATTTGCTCGTGTGCAAACTGCAGAGGAGGCCTTTCCTAAATTCCTCAAAGATATGAAAAGCACATTTGCTCTACTCGGTTCGATGATATCTGCTATAGGACTAGTCGTCGCGTCTATAACTATCTTCATCGTGATATTCGTAAATGCTATAACTCGTCGTCGTTTTATCGGAATACTAAAGGGTATAGGTATCCATAAAAGAGCCATACTTTATTCTTATATGTACCAGGCTTTTATATATGCGACACTTGGAATCATCATAGGTATGGTTCTCATATTCTTCTTTATAAAACCATATTTTGCTGCCAACCCTATAAACTTCCCATTCTCTGATGGTATACTCGTAGCTACATTCCCAGGGGCATTGATCCGAGCAGGAATACTACTAGTGACGACAATGATAGCCGGATTCATTCCAGCTCGAATGGTCATAAAACAAAATACATTAAGCGCGATACTCGGAAGATAATTGTAAGATAATAAAAATAAAATGCTCGAAGTAAAAAATTTAACAAAAAAATTTAAGAGTGGAGACCAAGAGGTGATAGCAGTGAACGACCTTTCTTTTACTATAGAAGAAGGTCAGTTTGTGACTATCACTGGTAAATCTGGGTCTGGTAAATCAACTTTGATGTATCAGTTGGGATTGCTCGATCTGCCAAATAGTGGAACTATTCAGATTGATGGTGCAGAACTGGTGAATATGCCAGAGGAGGATAGGACTATGGTTCGCCTAAATGACTTTGGGTATATATTCCAAGACTATGCGATATTGCCATCCCTCACAGCACTCGAGAATACATTGCTACCTCTTTTAATGCAGGGGTATGATATGAAAGAGGCTGAAGTAAAAGCAAAAAAGGCATTGATCAAGATCGGTCTGGGTGACAAGATGGGCAATCTGCCGAGCGAGCTCTCTGGGGGTCAGCAACAGCGCGTATCTATCGCTCGTGCTATATCCCATGACCCAAAGATTATCTTTGCTGATGAGCCTACTGCAAACCTAGACTCCGAGACTTCATCCTCTGTGATCAAAGCATTTCTAGAATTAAATAAAGAAGGGCAGACTATCATAATGGTGACTCATGAGGAGGAGTATGCACAGATGGCTGACCGCACGATACACCTGGCTGACGGAAAGATTGTGAGCGATAAATTGAATAAGAAATAAAAAAACCACCCAATCCAATTGGGTGGCATTTTTTTGTTACAAAAAATAACTAGCTGGCAGGTTCTCCTACTGGTTTTGTTTCTTTGGGTCTTATGCTGATTGTTCTTGTTTTTCGGAAGGTGTTAGCACCTTGTGCACTAATCCATTTTTCTAATGGCTCAGTCCCACTGAATCCAGAATCGATAACGGTACTCCTTAAAGTAACTATTGAATGTACTTCTGCCGGCAATTTCTTAACCTCAGCAAATTGGCTTGGGCTCTGAAATACGGCTGGTTGTAAATTAAAACCATAATCGAAAATTGCGATTATTTTTTTACACTTACCACCGTTTTCTTCATAAAGTTCAATAGCATCAGCGCTGTGTGTGCCTGTGGCCAATACTCCTGTGATAATGGTAGCCTTTTTACCCTGGAATGGTTTGCCTTCTGTTGTGTTTAGTCCGGAAAGTTTTCCTGTTGAAGTATTTCTCTGCAAGAACAATAATTGCTTATTTGTTCTTTTGCAAATTTCACTAGCAACAACTAGTCCGTCATAATCATGAGCGGCAACTATCTCTGTGTCCAAATTATCAATTATAATACTAGCAATTTCGTTAACTAGTTCATTGTTTGATATCATTTTTTGCATAAAAACCCCCAATGGGATTTTATAGGGAGTGCCTCTAACTGGGAAGTTTCCTTCATTAACAACTAAGGTTTGGGATTCCATCAACATGGACTCGATTGATTTCTTGTCAGTCATCTTTTTTTGTTTTTTATATGGTTTTAAAATAGGAAATTTATGTCTATAATATAACTTTTAAAGATTTTGTCAAATCTGGACTTATTTAGAATATGGTACAATATACTTATGGAAACATTAAAAAATAACAAAAAGTACGTCATTATTGGATTAATAGTTTTAGCTATCATCTGTGTTCATTCATATGGTGGTAGGGGTATGATGGGTCGCTATGGTCAAAATGGGGTCCAAAATACTATCAGTGTATCTGCGGATGGAGAGGTGACTGCGGTTCCAGATATCGCAAGTATCAACTTTACTCTTTCAAAGGATGCATCTACCTCTGGTTCTGCATCAAAGAATCTAAATGAGATAACTGCATCTGTTTTGAATTATCTAAAAGAGCAAAAGATTGCCGACAAGGATGTCAAAGCTGAATACGGTGGAGTGAATCCAAAGTATTCAAATACACCTATCTACTGTGTGACTGTACCTTGTCCACAAGGTGAATCAAAGATCGTAGGGTATACAGCTACACAATCTATCACAGTAAAAATTCGTGATGTTGATACAGCAAATGATATCAAGACTGGTCTTTCCAAGATCGGAGTAGATATGATCAGTGGTCCTACTTTTATGATCGATGATGAAGAAACTCTTCGAGATGAGGCTCGTGGTATCGCTATTCAGAATGCTCGCGAAAAAGCTGAGATACTAGCAAAGCAACTAGGAGTCAGACTAGGCAAGGTAGCTAGCTTCTCTGAGAATGGTGGAGGATATCCTATCATGTATGCAAAGAGTGCAATGATGGATAGTGCTATGGGTGCATCAGCTCCAGTACTACCAAAAGGGGAGAACAAGATCACTTCAAATGTGACTATCACATACAGCATAAGGTAGATACATAAAGAAAAAAACCTCCATTTGGGAGGTTTTTTCTTTATATTGACTTTATGGGATAAAAGGCGTATTATGTATTTACATACACCCGCGGGGTGTTTTTTAGTAAGAGTAATATAATCAATTTATGAAAGAATTAATAACATATTTTAAAGAAACAAAGGCTGAGGTAAAGAATGTAACATGGCCAACTCGCACAAAAGCTATATCTGCTACTATTGCAGTTATTGTTATATCTGTGGGTATCGCTTACTACCTGGGTCTTTTTGATTACTTGTTCTCATCTGGCTTACAGTGGTTGCTTTTGAACAGATAATTATTATTAAATTAATTTAAAATCTAGTTTTTATTTTCTAGTCACTAGAAACTAATTACTAGAAACTAATAAATCAATGGCAAAACAAGAATTAAAAGGGGAGCGCAATTGGTACGCAATCCACACATATGCCGGATACGAGAATGCAGTTTTGAGAAATCTAAAACAGCGTATAGATAGCCTAGGTATGAATGACAAGATTTTCAATGTCATCGTTCCTACTGAGAAGAAGATCAAGATCAAGGGTGGAAAGCGTGCTGAAGTAGAAGAAAAAGTTTACCCAGGTTATGTCCTAGTAGATATGATCGTGGATGACAACTCTTGGTATGTAGTCCGAAATACTCCACGCGTCACAGGATTCGTAGGGGCAGGGGTGAACCCAGTTCCTCTTGAAAAGTCTGAGGTAGATGCACTCTTCGGAAAGATGGATACAGAGAACAAGGCAAAGCACCAGATTGATCTGTCTGTTGGTGAGATCGTGCGTATCGGAGACGGCCCATTCAAGGACCTAGAGGGTAAAGTTAGTGATGTAGATAACGAGAGAGGCAAGGTAAAAGTATTGGTTTCTATGTTCGGTAGAGAGACTCCAGTGGAATTGGACTTCCTACAGGTTAAAAAGTTCTAGCTTTACCTATAAGCATTTTTATGCTAAAGTAGACCTGTTACGCAAAAAGCTTCAAAACATTAAGAATTTTTAATTTAAAATTTTTAATTTTATAAATAATTTTATAATGTATTTATGTTTAAAAATTAGACATTTTTGCATTATTTAAAAATTACAAAATTAAGAATTGTATGACTATATGGCAAAGAAAATTACAAAAAAGGTAAAACTACAAATTGCCGCTGCGAAAGCAACTCCAGCGCCACCATTAGGACCCGCACTCGGTCAGGCAGGTGTAAACATCGCTGAATTCTGTCAAAAATTCAACGCCGCAACACAGGCAATGGCAGGTGATATCGTAGGTGTTAAGATCTCAGTTTTTGATGATCGTACATACGAATTCACAGTCACAACTCCACCAGTAGCAGGATTGATATTCAAAGCTGCAGGTATAGAAAAGGGTTCAGGAAAGCCAAACACTTCAAAGGCAGGAAAGATTACACGTGCTCAGGTTCGTGAAATCGCAGAAAAGAAAATGCCAGACCTAAATGCTAAAAACATTGAAGGTGCTATGAAAATCGTAGAAGGATCAGCTCGCAGTGCAGGAATCACAATCGTAGACTAATCGTTTTACACATAAAAACACCCCGAAAGGGGTGTTTTTATTCTATTTGACTTATTGTGGGGGATTAGTAAGATGAAAGAAAAACAATAAAATAGGAGGAAACAAACAATGATTAGTAACACAATTTTCGAGCAGATGTTCGACCTATGGCTCGCATCTCAGTGTCCATTGGACGAAGTTGTTAGATGGGGTAGGTTCGTAGAGCGTAACCCCGAATTAAGAAAGCAGACGACTCTGCACCACCAGCATTCTGTATCTATGGTGATAATACCCGTACTTTTTAATCTCAAGAGTCGGCATTACCCTAAATTAAATACAGAATTAATGAAGGATGCATTCCAGTGGCATGACTTGCCTGAAGGGCTCTTGCTTCAAAAGAAGGATATCTCTGTTGTGAGCAAAAGAGCTCACCATGATTTAAAGGAGTATAGTGCTTTTGAGCAAAAGATTCAACATTTTATGTTTACAGATTTTAATCTGTATATCCATTTTATGGAGGCTTATTTATTGCAGTTTGCTCACAAATCTGATGAATATCTTAGTATTTTCCCCGAAGATGCGATTACTACCATTACTTATTTGAGAGAAGAATATCCTTATGAAGTTAATTTATTTCCAGCTTTGGAAAAATGGGAATATTTATTTTACGCATATGAGGGTTATCTCCACTATGGGGATGAAGTTATTTTAGTAAATGTTCTACGTGAGCACATTTCGGAATTATCAAGATTTGCAAATGAGATCGTGGGTTTCCGTGACGTAGTTTTTCCTTTACACTTTGAAGAAGCTATAAATAAGTTTATTGAAGACAATAAGCATGTTATGGCTTTCTAAATAAAAAAATCCTGACCACAAGTGGTCAGGATTTTTTTTGCGTCATATTACGATTGGACTCTTTCTACGTATTCGCCAGTCTCTGTATTGATACGGATTTTTTCGCCTGGGTTTAGGAATAGGGGGACATTGACTGTAGTACCATTTTCCAATACTGCGATCTTGTTTCCACCACTAGCTGTGGCACCCTTGATAGTAGGAGGGCAGTCTTTGATGATGAATTCCATCTTGACTGGGAGCTTTATACTGATTATCTGCTCTTCATCATCTTCATTGTTCCAAGAGATTGCAGTTGTATTCTCATTTGGTTGGAGATACTTTATCTGATCACCGATGACACTCTCTGCTAATTGGAATCGGTCTTTTGGATTCTCTGGATCACAGAACCAGTATTCACCTTTGTTTGCAAATAGGAACTTTACCTCTTTTTTACTAATCTCGGCCTCGTCTGCCTTGTCTGAAGCGTGGAATGTAGTATTCCATGTGCGTCCAGATAGTAGACTCTTGAGCTTTACTTGGTTCTGAGGCTTGCGCTGTTGAGTGCGGGCAACATGGTTGTCCACCACCAAACAAGGCTCCTCTTCGTGGATAATAATCTTTCCTGTGCGTATATCGCTGTATTCTAGCATTGCCATAGAGTTATAAAGTCTTAATGTTAAAAGTTATAAAGTAAACTACTGAGAATATATCAAAATAAAGTCTAAAAGTCTAATTCTTTACACTTTATAAACTTTCAACTTTATAACTGTCTTATTCTCCTGCGCTGGTTATCTGGATTTCATTGAAACGAGATTTGATCTCTTTGAGTAGGGCATCAGCTACCTTTTTATTCTCACGTAGCCATACGCGAGTAGCATCGTATCCACGACCCATAGGTACCTTTTCACCCTCCTTGTTCTTCATAGAGTATGATGCGCCTGCTTTGTCGATTAATCCTAGCTTTTCACCTAGGGCGATGATCTCACCCTCACGAGAGATGCCCTCGCCGTACAGTATGTCGAATTCTGTCTGTTTGAATGGGGCAGCGACCTTGTTCTTGACCACCTTTACGCGAGTACGAGATCCTACTACGTCTTCACCTTTTTTGATCTGGGCGATACGACGAATATCAAGACGTACAGATGTATAGAATTTTAGAGCCTTTCCACCTGGAGTAGTCTCGGGATTACCGAACATGATACCGATCTGCATACGGATCTGGTTTATGAATATAACGACAGTCTTTGAATGGGCGACGATTGCCGTGAGCTTTCTTAGTGCTTGAGACATTAGACGAGCTTGTTTACCTACGTGTGACTGACCCATATCTCCCTCGATCTCATCCTTTGGAGTGAGTGCTGCTACAGAGTCGATGACTATAACGTCGATCTTGCCAGAGCGTATTAGACTCTCTGTGATCTCTAGACCCTGCTCTCCAGTGTCTGGCTGAGAGATTAGGAGCTCATTTATCTTTACTCCGAGCTTTGCTGCGTAATCTGGGTCCATAGCGTGTTCTGCGTCGATATACGCACATACACCGCCAGTTTTCTGGGCTTCTGCTACTACGTGTAGGGCAAGAGTAGTCTTACCAGATGACTCTGGTCCAAATATCTCGATTATACGTCCACGGGGTAGTCCACCGACGCCTAGCGCCATATCCAATCCCACTGATCCAGTGGATATAGTATTCACATCTACCTTTGCTGTCTCTCCGAGTGTCATGATGGCACCTTCACCGAATTTAGTCTGGATAGACTTGATTGTATCTTCTATCGCACTGCCTGTTGTCTTTGGTTCTTTCTTTGCTTTCTTTTGCATAAAATTATAATTTTGTAATTTTATAATTTAAAAATTTTATAAATAATGTTTAAATGAATTAATTTATTAAAACATTTGTTTATTATTTAAAAATTAAAAATTTGTAATTAAAAATTTTGTATTACTTTTCTAATAATGCGACTTTTTGATTGTCTTTATATACAACTTGGAATTGCTTTTTTGAGGTATTACCGAATTTGTCTTGAGCTTCTATGGTGACAACACCCAGGCCGTCTAGTAGGGCAATAGGCTCTTTGAATGTGCCGTCCTTGTCTATAAAAATTTCTCTACCATTTAGGCTGATATATATGGCATTCCTCGCATTTCCTTTTATGAAGGCAAGGGGGGATTCAGATGTTTTTTCTATCTCTGCCTTTACTTTGACTCCATTTATCACGACTCGCATCTTTGCATATGAATATACAGAGATAGAGAGGAACAGAGCCATACATAGCCCTGTCCCCACCCACCACTTCACTGATCTTTTTTTGATAGTTGATGTCATATTAGATTTGTTCTTCGCTACCTATATGATCGACTGGTCTTTCTAATACATCACGAGGTTTTGATCCATTGGCTGGACCGACTATACCTCTGTCTTCTAGCATATCTATCAGTTTTGCTGCACGAGCGTATCCGACTCCTAGCTTTCTCTGTAGGTATGAGGTAGAGGCTTTTCCAGTTTCAATCACTATTTGCCTCGCGTCTTCATATAGGTCATCATCGCCACCTTCATCTGTCAGACTGCCGTTGAATAGGTTGTTGCCATTTTCTATCGAACCAGATAGCTCGATAGTATCTGGTAATTCGTCCATATATGCATCTTTTAGGTATTCTACCACCTTCTTCACTTCATTTTCTGATATGAATGCTGATTGTAGACGCTCTGGCTGACTCATCTCTGCGCCTGCGTATAGCATATCTCCGGCACCTAGCAATTTTTCAGCTCCTGCTTGATCTAGAATTGTACGAGAGTCAATCTGGGATGCTACTTGGAGGGCAATACGAGTAGGGACATTAGCTTTGATGAGACCTGTGATGACGTTCACAGATGGGCGCTGAGTAGATAGTATGAGGTGTATACCGACAGCACGAGACATCTGAGCGAGGCGTACGATACCGCTCTCGAGCTCTCTTGGGTATGTCTGCATAATATCTGCCAACTCATCGATAATGATGACTATATACGGCATACGCTCCAATTCACCACTCTTGTCTTTTGCCAGGATATTTTCGTGGTAACTGGTAATATCTTTAACAGAATGAGACTCTAGCAGGTCATATCGACGGTCCATCTCTTTTGCTGCCCATTTGAGGGCTAGGATTGTCTTCTTTGGGTCTGTGATTACAGGTGTGAGTAGGTGAGGGATCTTGTTGTAAAGGGTGAGCTCTACGCGCTTTGGATCCACCATGATAAATCGTAAATCTTCTGGGCCATTCCTGTATAACAGAGACACTATGACAGAGTGGATTGTGACTGATTTTCCTGAGCCTGTAGTTCCAGCGATAAGTGCATGAGGCATCTTGGCTAGGTTGCCGAATAGGGCCTTGCCAGAGAGTCCTCGACCCAACGCAATCATTAATGGCTTTGGGGCGTTTTGGAACTTGTCGTCTGCTAGGAGCGTCGCCATTCCGACTGTTGATTTTGCCTTGTTTGGGATCTCTATACCTACTAGAGATTTACCTGGGATAGGTGCCTCGATACGTATAGGGTGAGCAGCGAGAGATAGGGCTAGGTCATTTTGGAGTCCTACTATACGAGATAGCTTTACCCCCTGAGCGGGTTTGAGTGCGTATCTAGTAACAGTAGGTCCAACTGTTACTTCGTCCATCTCCACTGGGATACCAAAATTCAATAGAGTTTTTTGTATGATATTTACGTTTGATTTTGTGTCTCCGACATTTGCCTTTCCGCTATCTTTTTCTAGGAGAGTTAGTGGGGGAGGTGTGTAAGCTTTTGATACAAATTTTTTGGATTTTGGTAAAGGTTTTTCTATTAGCTCCATCTCTTCCTCTGTCTCCGCATACTCCTCTTCTAGTGGTTTTATCTTTTTCAAAGGAGCAGAATCTTCTGCTTCGTTTTCTTCTACTGCGGTAGATTCTTGATTACTGTTTTCTATGCGAATATCTTGCTTGAAGAATGCGACTATCTTGTCCCAGATTTGCATGAGGTTTGGGCGCTCGTCAAAGAGTACGAGTAGGGATACAATCAGTACAGTTCCTAGGACTAGGATGCCTCCGATCTCGCGGAATAATTTTATGAATGGCCATGCGACGATACTACCTAGGTATCCACCCCATATGAGATTTGTAGATTCTCCTGCGCCGTTAGCTGTGATGTCGCAAATACCTAATACAGAGAGTATGAGAGTAGCTCCAACTATCGCATGCAGAGTAGCAACTTCTGGCCTGCCTCGTCTCATAAATGATACGCCGAGTACTCCTAAAACTACGGGGAGCAAGTAGTATCCAATGCCTAGGAACGATCCTAATACTTGCATCAAGAAATCACCTGCGATACCTCCTATGTGAAAAATTGATAATATTATTAATATTGCGAAAACAAAAAAAACTACACCCCAAATACTTTGTCGGGTTTCATCTTTTAGTTCGACTTTTCTGCGATGCTTTGATCCTTTTTTGGGCCCTGGTTTCCTCTTTCCGTTACTGGAATTTCTGCGGATGGGAGCGTCATCTTCGAATTCTTCATCGTCTTCAAATTCATCTTCAATGTCTTTTTTTGCCATCCCGTTAGAAGTAGATAATCTTTAGATTATCGTACATAATTATAAATAATAAAATCAAAATATAACTCAAAAAATAATATTTATTCCCGTGCGTGATCTGACATAAATGACTTCTAACGGGACCATAAATTTATATGCTAATTATATCATAAATCTAGTGCTTGAGCGCTAGATTTTAGTACTTTAAATAACCTATACTGACCACCTTTTTTTGCCTTGCATGTCTAGTTGCTAGAAACTATTTTAGGTGTATAATGGACACACAAAAAGACAGTATCTAGTATTATTTTTTTATAAAAAAGACAATGAACGACCAAAAAGACAAACTAAAAAACAAACAGACAAATACCCAAAATAACTATATGGGTAGCCATGTCCGTAACGATAAAAGCATTGGTAATGAAGATGTTTATTCTTTTGTTTTGAAAAAGACAGAGAAGCTACTGGCAGCTCTATATATGGTCACGGACTGTATGGACACAGACGACGCGATCAAGATGAAGATGCGCCTACGAGGGGTAGATGTCCTATCTGCGGTGCATCAAATGTCTGTCCTTTCTCCTGTCGAAAAACATACACATATCACGTCTGTGCGACTACAGATAAATGAGGTCATCTCGCTGGTGGACATATCCTCAACTATTGGTTTTATCTCAGAGATGAATGCTCGGATATTGCGTAGGGAATTTGAAGTTTTGATTCACGAATTAGAGCTACATCAGGGAAAGATCGAGGGGGTAGAAGAAGGTGCTGAAAGATTTGAAAACCGCAAAATCTCAGAATTTATTTTGTCAGAAGAAATGTTCAAAATTGATGATTCTAAATCTTTGTCCGTGTCTGCGAATACTGTGAACCCGATGGGTATTATAGGACAAAAAAAGACATTCATGTCTCTGGGGAATAATCACGGACTGAGTGCTCTCTCAGACAAGCCAAAGAGTCAATCTTACTCTAAAGGACAAGAAGAAGTATCTCTACCTAAGGAAGACAGGTCTCAAAAAATAAAGGATATCATAAAGGACAAAGGTGGAGAGTTTGGTTTGTCCATAAAGGACATTTCCGTGTCGTTCTCTGACTGCTCAGAAAAGACAATTCAGCGCGAATTGAACACGCTAGTGTCTCTGGGGAAAATAAAGAAAACGGGGGAGAAAAGATGGAGTAGGTACATGCTAGCTTAGGGGTTAAAATTCCCCTCGGCAGGGGTGCCACGTAGGGGTGGGGTGGAAGTATTGATTCGGATTCATCCACCCCGTCCTCTGAGTACAGAGTCCACCCCTCAAGAGGGGAACAGGCTATAGTATTTATCCACAGATATGCTTGATTTTGCTTGCATATATATCTATGGGTGTTATATAATGGATGTACATCTAGTACTGGCTTTTTTGGCCAATATGTGCTAGTATGTAAGTAGCCCTCATACTTTAATGAGGGGCGATCATTGAAAACAAAATACCGTGCAATTTGATACCGAATATTGTCACGGCTTTGTAGTTTCGTTTGTGGGGTATTTTACCTCACTATATTAGACCGCGCTTGTTTTTATGGTCGTCCATTTTGTGTTTTTCTTTCTTGCCCGACTTGATAGAGGTTGGGTGTATCGTATCAGATAGAGTTACGATTATCCGCAGATAGAGGCGGGTGACAGAGGAGGAGACAGAATGTGGTATCGGCCCTGTCGACAAGGCAGATATGTTTTGTTCCTGAGCTTTTCGTTCAGGGCATTCATTCAATTCGTTTACGTTCATCAGATAGTTTCTCTCGGGGAATTATCTGATAGTAAAAATAGCAGTTGATAGAGACTGTTATAAAAATATATACACACACATTAATTTTTTCTTCCGATGCATTATTATTAGTCGCATCGAAAGATAAGTCGAAATTAATCTAAACGTGTATACAATTACAAAAAAATTATGTTAAAAAAATATTTAATCGGAACATTCGCAGTAGCTGCTTTTGCAATCGCATTCTCAGCTTCAGCTGCTTATGATTTCGGTACTACTACTCTTAAGGTGGGAAGTAAAGGAGCAGCAGTAATGACTCTCCAGACTCTAGTCGGTGCAAACGCTGACGGAAACTTTGGTCCTATGACTAAAGCAAAGGTTATGGTATGGCAAGCAGCTAACGGCCTAACAGCTGATGGTGTGTTCGGAAACATGTCAAAAGCTAAGGCTAACGCTGTAGCAACAGACGGTGGTTCAACAGGTGGTACAACAGGTACAACATGTCCAGCAGGATATGTAGCTACAACTCCAGTTGCTCCTCTATTCGCTTCATGTGTAGCATCAGCTACAACTCCATCTACACTAGCTGGAGTAACAGGTGAAATCACATCAATCACACAAATCTCTTCATACAATGATGAAGAAGTAAGTGCTGGTCAGACAGATGTTAAAGTTATGGGCTTCGATGTTGATACATCAAAGGATGGTGACGTTGAAGTAAAGTCAATCAAATTGACTTTCGACTCAGCTTCAAACGGTTCTACTGATTCAGATCGCCTAAATGATTACCTAACAGCAGTACACGTATACGCAGGATCAACAAAGGTTGGTACAGCAAACGTTGCTGACTTTACAAAGGATTCAACAGGTGTTTACTCAAAGACAATCACTCTAGCAGGTGCAGTTGTAAAGGCTGATACTACAGCAAAAATGTACGTAACAGTTGACGCAATCTCAAACCTAGACTCAGGTGATATCGATTCTGATTCATGGACAGTTGGTATCAACAACATCCGTTACGTTGACGGTGGTGGTGTTACAACAACACTTACAAACGCAGACTCAATGCTAACTGGTAATCTTGATTACGATACAGCAGGAGATGGAGTAGGTATGGCATTCGTATCATTTGCTACATCAGCAGATACAGAACTAAAGATCTCTACAGACAGTACACCTGCAGCAGCAGTTGTAAAAGTAAGTACAACTAACGATACAAAGGGAGTTGTACTTCTAAAGGGTAAGCTAGTTCTAGATGGTACATCAAAGGTATGGTTGGATGAAATGCCAATCACTCTAGTATCAACTGGTGATTCTATCGATGCTCTAACAGGATCTGTTACTTTGACAATCGGTGGAAACACATATACTGAATCAACAGGTTCAAACTGTGTATCTACTTGTGCATCAAACACAACAGCTGTTGTAACATTCGACAACTTGGATCTTGATCTTGCTGCTGGCTCAACAACAACATTCGTTGTTACAGCTGACATCAATGATACAGAAAACACAGGTGTTACAGCTACAGACTTTGATGGTGGAGATACTCTAACAGCATCTTTGCTATCAACAGACCGTGCAGCTATGGTTGCTGAAAACGCAGAAGGTGATCAGCTAACAGATTCTACAGAAATCTCTGGATCTGCTGCTGGTAATGCTCAGCAATTCTTCGCAGAAGGTGTGAACGTTGTAATGGGAACTGCTACAGTTACTCCTACAGCAAACACAACTACTGGTGATGTAACTTCAGTTGCTTACTCAATCCCAGTTACTGTTACAGCTTTCGGTGATACACTTTACCTAGGCCAAACAGCACTAAATGCTGCAACAGTTTCAGCTTCACATGCATTCGCATTTGTATTCCAAAATTCAGGCGCACCAACAACAACAGATACATCTGTAACAGTATCAGGTATTACACTTGAAACTTCAGATGCAACTATTGATACAAATGGTTACGCTCTAAATGAAGGAGAGGCAAAGCACTTCACATTGAAGGCAACATTAACAGCAGGTACAAACAATACTTCATACCGCGTACAAGTTAAACAAGTTCAGACTTTCACAGAGGCTGGTCTAGTTACAGGTACAGGGGTGACTTTGTCTCCTGATGTTAACTTCCGTACTGGTTTCCAACTACTTAACAACTAATGTTGTTTAGCTAGTTCTAGGAATATCAGAACTACAAAAACCACCCATTTGGGTGGTTTTTGTTTTTTTGGTATACTATTTATATGTTTAATCTAAAGGATAAAATACTAAAATACTGCTCTTTTGGGCTTTTTTTATTGGCACCTATTGCTTATTTTTACAATAATTTATACCCACATGTATCTTCAAAGACTTTCTTTATCTATGGAGTGGTCGAGATTATGTTCTTTGTCTGGATATACTCTCTGATTGTGGATTCATCTTATCGTTTTTCTAGGAAGTACCTAGTGTATTTTATTCCGGCAATTTTATTTGTATTATGGATGAGTCTGACTGCTGTATATGCGATCAATCCTAATTTAGCATTACTCTCTAATTTTGCTCGAGGTACTGGGCTACTACTCCTTTATCATACGCTTGCTTTTTCTTTTGTATTTTTATCTATATTGAAAAAATACGGTACATCATATCTGTATAGCTTCCTGAATTATTTTGTTCTCGGGGGCGTACTCGGTGCTCTGAGTATATGGATGGGGCCGTATGGATTTGATATTGGTATAGATGCCCTGATAACTGGTGGGGAGGATGGGCTGATGGGGAACTCTTCTCTGTCTGCTGCCTATTTGTTTTTTGCTATGGCCTTTGCATTATTCTTGATCTCAAGTGGTCAGATAAGACCTCTCCATAAAAAATTGCTATGGGTGGGGATATCTCTCATGGTTTTCTCTCCATTGTTTATAAATATTATGGGATTGCTCAATGGGCATGGGGTAGTGGGTATCGCTCGTGCCGGATTTCTGACTTTATTTATCTCTGTATTTTTGTATTTTATATTTTACCTGTTTTTGTCTAGTAAGAAGAAAATAAAAAACATAGGAATATCCCTCATCCTTTTATCTACGATTGCATTTGGTCTGGTATGGAATAATTTTATGACTCCAGGGACAAAGCTCCACGAAGCATTTGTCTCAAGTGCTACCGGCACTCGATTTATCTTTTGGGATACTGCTAGTCGTGCTATGCATGATCGACCAATACTCGGATATGGCCTTGAGAATTATGGTCTCGTATTTCAGAAATATTTCAATCCAGAAATCTTAAAGAAACAAAATAGTATAGAGGGTTGGTCAGATAAGGCACACAACATATATTTTGATATGGGTGTGTATGGTGGATATCCTGCGATCGTCCTGTACTCAATACTATTACTATCTATATTGTATTTTGCTTATGTGGCCTACAAGGGCGGTAGACTAAATAGAGTTCAAGCGAGTTTGATAGGGGCTCTGATCGTCGGGTATGTCGTACAAAATCTATTTGCTTTTGAATCCAATATATCAATACTGGCTATATTTATGTTATTTAGTGTAGTTATGTATCTAGGTTTTGATTTTAAAACTAAAGTCTCAGAAAACATAGAAGAGAGTTCTTTTGAGAATGTTCTCATCGGATCGTTCCTATTTGCATCTTTTGTCTTTGTATTTATTTATTGTGTTTATCTTCCAAATAAAAAGGCTTCTTTGTATAGAAAAGTATTTTCTGCATCTCTCGGCAGTACTGTGCCTCCATATGAAAAATTATTAGAGGGCCCTACTATGGGTTCTGATTGGGATGCATCTGACTCTGCAGATGCTATATATAAGTATTATAAAGTTAGTGCTGCAAATATAAAGAATGACCCAAAGAAATTACCTCAGTCTATTAAAAATCTAGATGCACTTATTCATTACCTATACAAAGCACAAGAGACAAATAGTACAGATTTTAGATTGTACATGACTACTTTGTCACTAGAGAATACTATGACATATTTATCTGGGAGAAAGATTACACCAGAATTGAGAACAAGGTTGTATACATTGATTGAAAATGCAAAGTCGATCAATAGTTCATATCCGGATATATATTGGTCTACTGCTCAGATAAAGGTATGGGAGGGGGATTATGCAGGGGCTGTCTCGGAGTATAGGCAAGCCATAAAAATAGCCCCTACATTGCCAGCTTCATACACCCTGGCTCTGAATTTTACAAGATTGCTAGGTGACCAAAAGTCATTCAGTGAGATCGCAGCTGAGGCCGTTAAAAATATACCAGACTTTAAATATAATTAATATGAAAAAAGTAGTTGTCACAGGTGGATCAGGATTTATCGGGTCACATATCGTGGATGCACTTGTGGATGATGGGTACGATGTGCACATTGTGGACAATCTGCATGCTGGTAATAAGGAAAATATAAATTCCAAAGCAGTATTCCATAATGTGGATATTCGGGATTACGATAAACTAGTAGATATATTCAAGATGCAGAATATGTATTCCACGAGGCGGCCTTGCCCCAAGTTCAGTATTCTATGGAGAATCCGATAGAGACCAATGATGTAAATGTAAATGGCACTATCAATGTGCTAGAAGCTTGCCGGATGAATAAGGTAAAGAGATTGATATTTGCTTCATCGTCTGCTGTGTATGGTGACCAAGACGTGATGCCTATAAAAGAGGGTGTACACGAAAAACCACTTTCTCCGTACGGGGCACATAAATATATCGGTGAAGTACACTGTGCATTGTACTCCAGAGTATACAACGTAGAAACTGTAATGTTGAGATATTTCAATGTGTATGGTCCCCGACAGAATAGTCGCGGGGCCTATGCATCGGTCGTAGCCCGGTTTGTAGATTTGAAAAAAAATGGGGAACCGCTGACAGTAGTAGGTGATGGAAATCAGATTCGTAGTTATGTTCATGTCCGAGACGTCGCCCGTGCAAATATTTTAGCTATGAAGAGCGTAAATGTTGGTAAGGGTGAATATATAAATATAGCTTCACATGATGAGCACTCTGTGAATGATATAGCTCGATTAATCGGTGGGGATATGGTCTATGTTGAGCCACGAATAGAGCCCAAGATTTCATCTGCGGATATCCAAAAAGCTAAAGATTTAATATCATGGGAACCGAGCATTAGTCTATCTGATGGACTGGTCGAATTAAAGAAATATAATAATATAATTTAAAAAATGGAAAATAAAAAGAAAGCATTAATCATAGGTATTACAGGGCAGGATGGATCATATCTGGCTGAATTTCTACTTGAGAAGGGGTACGAGGTTCATGGCATGATTCGCCGGTCGTCTAGTTTTAATACAGATAGACTAGAAGATATATATCAAGATCCACATATAGACAATAGAAATCTTATCCTGCACTATGGAGATTTGTCCGATTCAAATAGTATTAATAGTATCGTGAATAAGAGTAAGCCAGATGAGATATATAATCTAGGGGCTCAGAGTCATGTGCGAGTCAGCTTCGACATACCTGAATATACTGCAGATGTGGACGCACTCGGTACATTGCGTATACTAGACGTCATAAAAGAACAAAATTATCCTATAAAATTCTACCAAGCTGGTAGTAGTGAGATGTATGGTAAGGTCCTAGAGACTCCACAAAAAGAAACTACGCCATTTAATCCACAGAGTCCTTATGCTTGTGCAAAGGTATTCTCGCACCTTATCTGCAATAACTATCGTGAGTCATACGGTATGTTCATCTGTAATGGGATACTGTTCAATCATGAATCTCCTCGCCGAGGCAAGACTTTTGTGACCAAAAAAGTAGTAGAAGGATTAGTAGATATAAAGCTAGGCAAGAAAGAAAAAATCTTCCTGGGTAATCTCGAAGCCAAGAGAGACTGGGGCTATGCGCACGATTATGTGCGTGCTATGTGGATGATGCTACAGCAGGACACCCCGGATGACTATGTAGTCGCTACTGGGGAGACACATACAGTACGAGAGCTAGTAGAATATACTGGTAGTCTAGTGGGATTTGATATTGTATGGGAAGGCAGTGGAGATAGTGAAGTGGGTAGGGATAGGAATTCCGGTAAAGTTTTGATACAGATAGACCCTATATATTACAGACCAGCAGAGGTAGACCTACTACTGGGTGATGCTACAAAGGCTAAAGAAAAATTGGGTTGGGAACCAGAATATAAATTCAAAGATTTGATAAAATTGATGACAGAGAGAGAATTTGAAGATAGAGGATTATCAAGTAAAGATTATCTAAAATAGAATGATTCATAAAGATTCAAAGATTTATATAGCAGGGCATAGGGGACTAGTAGGGTCTGCTATTTTGCGTACACTCGAGGATCTCGGATATACAAATATAATAACAAGAAGTCATGAGGAACTCGATCTGACTAATCAAGAAAAAGTGAAATCTTTTTTTGAGATAGAAAAGCCAGAATATGTATTCCTCGCTGCGGCAAAAGTAGGCGGAATAATGGCTAATAGTAAATATCCTGCTGATTTTATATTGAATAATCTTTTAATTCAAAATAATATAATTCAATCCTCTTATGAAAATAATGTAAAAAAATTATTGTTTTTAGGTAGTTCTTGTATTTATCCTAAAGAATCATTGGTACCTATCAAAGAAGAATATCTTTTGTCTGGTAAATTAGAAGAGACTAATAAGCCCTATGCGATAGCAAAAATAGCCGGCATAACTCTGTGTCAGTCATTCAATAAGCAATATGGTACAAATTATATAAGCGTGATGCCTACTAATCTTTATGGGTCAGGAGATAATTTTGACCTAGAGAGTTCTCATGTGATACCAGCTCTGATACGTAAATTTGATGATGCAAAGAAAAATAATGCAGAAAATGTCGTGCTATGGGGCAGTGGTAATCCAATGAGAGAATTTTTATACGTAGACGACTTGGCGTCTGCTTGTGTTTTTTTGATGAATTCAAATTCTGGAATTGATTTGATAAATATTGGATACGGCTCGGATGTGACTATCTCTGAATTGGCTAATCAAATAAAAGATTGCGTAGGTTACGATGGGGGTGTATTGTGGGACAGTACAAAGCCTGATGGTACATATCGTAAATTGATGGATAGTTCTATTTTAAATAATCTAGGTTGGAAGCCAAAGGTTGATTTGAAAACTGGCCTCCAGATGACATACAAATGGTATAAAGAAAATAATATATGATAATAGTTAGATTACAAGGAGGACTAGGTAATCAGATGTTCCAGTATGCATTGGGGCGGGTATTATCATTGAAGAATAATACAGAATTAGTATTTGATACAGATTTCTTGAATCTATATTTTTATGGTGCAGCTAAAAGAAACTTTGAGTTGGATGTTTTTAATATAGATATTTCATTGGTAAATAAAAATAATATACCAATATTATTTAGGACTTATAATAAGATAACAAATAGAATTTTTTCTTTTATTATAAAAATTTTTAAAATTAAAGGTAAGGAGAGAGGTCACTGTTTTAACCCAGGGGTCATGTCGGCGGGGAGTTCTGTTTATTTGGATGGATTTTGGCAAAGCTTCAAATATTTTAAAGGATATGAAGATGTTATTAAAATAGATTTTACTCTAAAGAATGAGCCAGGTCAGAATATTTTAGATTTAGCTTTCGAAATGAAAAACATAAATTCTCTATGTGTCCACCTACGAAGATCTGATTATGTGAACAATAAAAATCACGATGTTGTAGATATGGATTATTACGTGAGAGGTATTGAATATATAAAAAATAAATCAAAGATAGATAAAATTTATGTATTTTCAGATGATATCGCTTGGTGTAAGGCAAATTTAAAATTTAATATACCAACTTTTTTTGTGGGTGATGACTATGTGGGGGATAGAAATTCTGGGCACTTATTCCTGATGTCGCAGTGTCGTAATTTTGTAATTGCTAATAGTACTTTTTCTTGGTGGGGTGCATTCCTCGCAAGTAATCCAGAGAAAATAGTTGTATATCCAAAAGTTTGGGCCAAAGATTTTTTGGATACTAGTGACTTGATACCAGATAATTGGATAAAAATCTAATATGAAAAAAGTATCGATCATAATGCCTACATACAATGGCTCGAAATGGATAAAGAGAGCCATAGATAGTATAAAAGCTCAATCCTATACAGATTGGGAGCTTTTGGTTGTAGATGATGGTTCTACGGATGATACAGGCTCTATAATCAAAGATTTAGCATTAAATGACCATAGAATCAGGTATATCAAGAATGATCAAAATATGGGCATTCAGAAGACTTTAAACAGGGGACTAAGGGAGGCTCTCGGTGTATATATAGCAAGGATCGATGATGATGATATCTGGTGTGACATAGAAAAGCTGGCTAAACAGGTTGAATTTCTAGATAAAAATCCAGAATACTCACTAGTCGGAACTAATGTTATTTTGATCGATGAAAAAGGAAATGAAATCTCTAAATCAAATAGAGAATCAAGTGATTTGAATATTAGAAAAATAATTTTATCAAAAAATCCTTTTGCTCATTCTAGTGTAGTTTTTATTCGCGACGCAGTTATCAGTATTGGGGGTATTCTGAGTCTGGAGTTTTTAAACATATTGAAGATTATGAATTGTGGCTTAGAATTGGCTCATCTCATAAATTTGCCAATTTGCAAATCTATGGAGCGAATATATCTGTTCGCAGTGAAAGTATTAGTTTTGTAAATAGGGTAGAACAATATAAAAAAACTTTTAAATTAATTAATTTATATAAAAATACATACACCAACTATTTAAAAGCATTATTGCGTAATTTTGTATTATTGTGTATTTATCAGTTACTTAATATATCTTTAGTTAAAAAGATATATTTCCCATTATATAAATTGTATAAAAATATTTAATTTATATACCCTTGTGCCTAATAAATCCCCAGATTATTTTTATATATTGAGGATCTTTTATTATATAGAATAATCTTCGTATTATAAATACTGGTATATAAATAGGGAAGTATCCTAGTCCATATCTGAATATCTGTTTATAATTATCAGTAGGAATTTTTTCTTTTAGTATCCTTAAAAAATCTATTCTAGGTAGTCTGGATAGTATTCTAAATGTTATTTTATCTGCCCAAAAAATTGGCACCTCTATGTTTTTATTTTTTAATATCTTTATCCATTTGTTGTAGAATTCTATTTCTCCTGTAAAAACCTTTTTGGAATCTGAAGTCATATTCCCGACATTCTTTCTTATTAGGACAAGTGTTTTTGGTGAATAATCAATATTGTAGAATTCTGATATTCTTAGCCACATATCCCAATCTTCTCCAAACTTTAAACTTTCATCAAATAATCCAACTTTACTAAATACCTCTTTTTTTATTAGCACACCGCTGCCACTTGCGGTGATTCTATTCCTATCTAGTAGTTTGGTAAATACTATGCCCGACATTTTTCTATCTATTGGTGATTTGTAGTTCTTGTATTTGATTTTGCTTGCATGATCAATAACAGAATAATCACAATAGATTAAAGCTGGATTTTCTAGTTTTGTGCCTCTCTCTACTTTAATTTGCTCCTCGAGCTTATTTGGGAGCCACTCATCGTCTGCATCTAAAAATGCTAACCATTCTGAAGTACTCTCCTTTATCCCTCTATTTCGAGCAGAACTTAAACCACCGTTTTCTTTTGAAATTAAAAGTATTCTTAATTTAGAATTTTCCTTATATTTATTTACTACTTCGGCAGTATTATCAGTAGACCCATCATTTATTATGATAACTTTGTCGGGTTGTGTCGTCTGGCCTTCTACTGAAGCTAAGGCTTTTATTATAAAAGAAGCCCCATTATATACGGGTATAATGACATCTATTTTCATATTTTGTCCTTGATTATTTTCCATACAGATTATTTGTGGTTTTAATTATATGTTCTATGTTATCAATTTTTGAATTTACTTGTCCATCCCAATTAGATAATCGCATCAGGTGAACCCAATCCCCAATACGCTCTATTTTTGAGGTAAAATCATCACCTATTTTTTTAATTTCTACCCCTCTTTGTAAGTCTATGTAATTATGGGGTATTTTATCTATGGTTTCTTTGTTTATGTATCTATACAATGATTCATAATTTGCCCCACCTGTATCCAGTCCATTTTCAGGCATAAAATTTAAATTAAATTCTTTTACTTGAGTGTAGTTAAAAAAACAAAAACCAGGCCATAGGTACCACCTAGTATCTCTTTCTTGGATTAAACCAAAAACTTTATCCTCAATCAGATTTGTTATTTGGGTATTTTTAAATGCTAAAATATCTTGGTCTATGAATCCAAAATATTTAGGTTCTATTTTTTTTACTAAATTTCTATACACCCAATTGATGGCTAGACCGTGCGATTTGCTGGGGTTCTCGGTCTGAGAATTTTTAGGTAATTTTATGTATTTTATTTTTTCAGATTCACAATATCGGCGTGTCTCATCTGACTGTTTTTTGTTAGATGAATTGTCTGCGACGATATAATCAAAATCCTCATTTAGATTTTTTAATATATTTTTACTTTGTATTTTTATGATCTCACTATTGTTGAATGCAACAGTAACTATCAATAATTTTGTATTCTTTAGCTCTATTGTCTCAAAGTTTGAATATAAAAGATTTTTTAGGTTGTAAAAGTAATCTATCGTTTTGTTGTATATTTGGGTTAAAAAATATTTTAAATTGTATATTGTCTTATTTCTTAATTTTGAGTGGCCTCCGTATTTATTTTTATCTCTGATTAGTATTTTTTTTGAAAAGGGTATAGACCATCCTTCGGGGTATAGGTACCCAGGGTCAAGTTTTTTTATGTAAAATTTGTTTATCAAATATCTATTCCAGTGTGATTCATCGTGCCACTTTGCTGTGATACTATTTTTATTATCAATGTCTATTTTGGATCTCATCTCTTTCATTGCAGATATAAAATCAATAGTATTACCACCATTTAGACCCCCAGCAAAATAGTGAACCCCTTCATCTTTATTTATAAAAGCTGTGGATCTATTGTTTTCTTCGCATGTAAATTTATTTCTTTTTTTATTGTAAAAACCAGGGTGGATAGTTGCTACTAGTTTCTCTTCTTTGCTTGGTAAGAATGCTTCTTTTTTAATTTCTTCTAGTACCAAAAGGTTGGCATTAAAGTAGAAAAGATAATCCATATTCATCAAATCATTTTCTATTTTAAGAAATATGTGGAACCTCATTAGGGTATTGTCTGGCCAGCCTAAATTTTCTTGGTATATTTTGTGTATATTATTGTTCTCATGTTCGAATTCTATATCAGAACTGTCAGTAAAAACAAAATAATGTTTTTCTGCGTCTTTTATGAAATTCTTTTCCATACTCAAATAGAAATCTTTCCAGAAGATTTTATATTTACCAGTGCATATGTATAATATTCCTATTTGATCTTTTTCCATTTTTATTTTCTGTATAATAATGTCATACCTGGTAGTCCAGTATTTGTTGTTATTTTCTTGTATTTATTTTCTGTTTCTTCTAAGGCTTCATTTATAGCTTTCCATGGACCAATGTTGTAATTAGAATCTTCGGATTGATAAAATGTATCATGAAGTATGATTGTTGCATTTGGAACATTTTTGATTATAGTAGATAGTTCTCTCTTTACTGATTCATAAGAGTGATCGCCGTCTATAAAAAATAATGGTTTACACTCACTATTTATATTTTTTATTATCGATAGGGAGGTATCAACTCCATCACCTTGGTGTAGTTTTATGCTTTCTATGTGCCTTATTAATTTCCCTCTACTGTCTCCAGGGTGTTCTGCGTGGGGTGATTCGTCAGGTAAATCGATAGAGTGTATTTCTGTGTTTATATTAAAATATTTAGCTGTTTCGTAAAAAATCCTTGCCGATTTTCCGATGTGAGTACCCCATTCAAAGATATGAGTAGGTTTAAAATAGCACACAGAAGCTGACATCAGACTTAGCTCACTAAGAGGGAATGGATGATATCCAACTTTTATCAATAATTTTTTAATTACAAAATTTGATATACGCCAATTGTCTACTTCAAATTCCGTAGACCTTATATTTTTAGACGGGTTACTGTGGTCGTTCTTTAATATTTTTATTATCTTTTTTAGCATGCTTTTATTTTATCACGTATTAATTTTTTAATAGATTCAAATTTTCTATATAGATAAGCCATAATAATAACTTTATTAAGTTTTTTATTTTTTGCCCAATATATAAAATCAGTCAATGTTTCTTTTTTTAATAGATTGCCGTCCTTGAAATTAGACCGCAGGCTATCTTCAGGATGATCATGATAAACAACCAATGGTTCATCTACAAAATAAAAGTTGGTCAGGGTCGATACTCTCAGCCAGTATATGTAATCTGCAAAAGCGCCATGTCTGACTAATTCCGTAAAACCACCGATTTTTTTAAATATCGATTTGTGTATAAGTGCCGAACTGCAAATTATGTTGTTTGTATGCAGGAGATTTAAAAAAGATATGTATTTTTTATTCCAATTTGATACTTTATTCTTAGTTATCTCTCCGTCTTTTTTAATAAATGCATTAGTACAGGATGCTAGATTTGTCGATATTGATTTAATCTGTTTTTCCAGTTTATCCGACATCCATGTGTCATCGCTATCACAAAAAGCGATCCAATCCCCAATACATATACTCAGGCCATTGTTCCTTGGGACCCCCGGTGTGCCCGTGTGCGGCCCTGGAACCCATATGACTTTTGAGTCTTTAATATTTTCTACAATAGATTTACTATCATCAGTGGATCCATCGTCGCATACTAGTATCTCTGTGGGGGGTAATGTTTGATTAAGGCAACTAATGATTGTAGCCTCTAGTGTTCTTTCGCTATTCCATGTAGGTATTATTACAGATATCTTAGTTTCTTTTTCCATACTAATTATTTATTTCCCAATTCTCCCAAACAAATTCATATTGGTATGTTGTGTGGTGTGTTTTCGAAAGCTCTTTTTGTATTTTTGTCATTCGATCTTTTGCATTTGGAACAAAATCATGGAATTGGACTTGGATGTTTTTTATTTTTTTAATAAATCCACTTGAAATTAGATTTTCTAATAGTTCGTATTCACTGCCTTCAATATTTATCTTCATTAAATCTATATATTGAATATTGTTATCGTTGAAGAATTTGGATGAATCTACTATTTTAATATATTCTGAATTGGAATCTTCTTTATATATAGATGAGCTGTCTCCTAGTAGTGAAATATTTATATCTTTATCTTGATTAGAGAGTCCGATATCGTATACTTTTATTTTGCTGTTTGATCTAAACCTAGCTTTTATCTTGTCTGCAAATGATTTAACTGGTTCAAATATTAAAATAGTAGAGCAATATTTTGCAAAAATATCGCTTGCCCATTGACCCTCATATCCACCTACATCGACAACCACAGATGACTCATTTAATTCATAATTTAATCTGAGCGTCTTGTCTCCGTCATTTTTAAACCAGGGAATAACTCGAATTTCTTGATCACTTTGTTTCTTTAATTTATGTTTAATTCCATTAATTATCTTTTTAATCATTTTTTTAATTTTATAATTACTATTAGTGTAGTTAAACCATTCATATGGATTATTTTTAATAAACTTTAAAATTTTAGGATTAATTTTTTCTTCGTATTGTTTTATTATTTGGTATGCAACATTAGACAATTGGCTATTTTTTGAGTACCTAATCCAGTATGATTGGTGTCCGTGTCGATGAAAATAATATGTATTGGGTACAATTATCATTTTTGCATTGTTTGCAATTTGCCTAAAACCAAAACCCCAAGTATCTAATGCCCCCGCGAATTCAGGATATCCTCCAGATTTCTGCCAGCTTTCTTTTTTGAATAGATAATTCCCGCTCGATGGGGGAATGTGGCTTGAATTAAAAAAGTCCCTTATCTCTGTTGTTTTATTTTTGTATTTCCATTTATGTGTTATTTCTTCTGTTTTTTCATTAAAGAAATGTATTTCCCCAAAAGATACAATATCACTATCTGTTTGGATTAATTTTTCTCTTAATATAGAGATACTATTTTTTTCTAAAATATTATCTGAATCAAGACAAAAAATTAAATCATTTTTTGAATTTTTTACGGCTGTATTCCTGGTGCTTCCACCACCTAGGTTTTTTTCATTTTCAATTATTTTGATTGATGAATTTGATGATGCAATTTCTTTTAAGATATCGAGGGTATTGTCTGTTGATTTATCATCAACAATAATTATCTCATCACCAGATTCAAAATTTGTATCAATTATTGAATTTACTGATTCTCTGATGGTTCTTTCGCAATTGTATGCAGGTATTATAAAACTAATGGGAGTATTTTTCTTTTGAACCCACCATACACCACTCTTGTCGTGGTTTACATTCCATTTGTATTTTTTAAAAAAATCATCGATGGCGATTTTGACGCCAGGAAAATTTGGGTGGCCATAATCATGACCAGAAATAAAACCACCAATTCTTACTTTGTTAAACCATCTTTCTATGTCATTTTTCACTCCATTATACGAATGATCTGCATCTATGTATATGAAATCAACAATCTCATTAATGTCACCAAGAGCATCCTTGGATTTTTTTCTTATGATTACAAATCTATCCTTGAATATTGATAGGCGAGATAGCATACTCTCATATATCTTGTTGAATTTCCAAAAATAAAAATTCATCGGGTCGTTATATCCCCAGATATGTTTATAAGGGTCTACTCCGTAAAGCTTTTTCAATTGTGTGTTTTTTAGTATATATTCAGCGTGACCTCCATAAGCCACACCTATCTCGATTCCGGTCTGTAATTTATGTTCATTTATGACTCTAGATAATACTGGATATGCTTCTGTCCAGTTCTTATCCTCCTTAATTATTTTTATCTGTTTATTTTTCATTTTTAAGATATTCAAGTTCTTTAACTACAAATTTACACCATTTTTGATAATCTAATTCATTTTCGAATATTTTTTTAGATTTTGTTCCCATTTCTAGTAATGTTTGTTTTCTAGTTTTTAATATTTTAATGACCTCTGGCATATTGTTAGAGTAGAAGCTAATATCATCCCATTCAATAAATTTTTTAAATGGTCTAGTGTCTATATCTCCAATTAATAATGGAGCTACTCCCAAATGCATCGACTCAAAAAATCTAAAAGAACTACCTCCGTATCCTCTAGGGCATAGGGATGTGAATGACTTCATCATCTGTTTTACAAAATACCTAGAACTAAAATTTCCATCTTTAATTAAGATGTCCTTTTCACTTTCTAAGTATTGTTGCATTTCTTTTCTTAGGTGGTACGTAGATATTCTCCCCACAAAAGATGCCGTATATATCTTTTTTAATTTAAAGAATGGTTGCCTGTGCTTTTTTGACAATAGGGGGATATCTATCCCATGGTTACTTTTTCTGGATGCTAAAAATTGAATTGAATTACCTAGATCAACTATGGGACCATCATCATATTGGCAAATTGTAAAAGTTTTATTTTTAGATATTATTCTTTTATCTACTTCTTTTTGTAGTTCCACCAAGCCTTCTTGTCCATAGTTATGGTTTAAATGCCATCTTGTCCAAAAGATAGGAAGATAATGCCAATCTGCTTCATCCGGGTTGTTTGTTTGGATTTCTTTGTTTTTTCCTAGATATATATAAAAGTCTTGCTCAACACCAAAATCCGAATTGTGTGCCGGGTATCTAAATTTTTGAGATTTGGGTTTAAATTTTTCTTCAATTGGTAGGATATAGATTTTCATCTTATTGGATTCTGTTTTTTGTATGGGGGATATTTATTATTCCTACTGCTTCCTTATTGTTTATGTTAGAAAATTTAGGAACTACTCTGAAATCATAAATGTTTAACCCGTACATCCATTTACCGCTATTTGATGTGTGGCCACCTAGGGCTATCGAATATACCCCCTCCCTGAGTATGTTTGGTTCTATCGTGTAAACAGATTTAAATTCTCCAGACTTCATATCTTCTGGATTTTCTGTGTCGAATAGGGTGAATAACCTGATATCATCTTTATAGATGCTGATTGTGATTTGCAAGTTGTCGATATCTTCTTTGGATATGCCTGTGATCGCCAACTCTATCTTTTTATCTGATTCTATCTCTGTTGTGTCTGAATTGTTTATGTTTATCTTTGTGAATTCTAATATTTTTGATAGTGGGCCAGCGAATGACCTATTGTTTATAACTGTATTATTTTTTTTGTTTTGATATAAGTTAACAATTCTATCTGTAGGTCCTATTTCTTTTACTTTGCCATCTTCCATAAGAATACATTTTGTGCATAATTCTTTTACTGTTTGTATGTTGTGACTCACAAATAAAATTGTCCTGCCTTCATTTTGGGTTATATCTTCCATTTTGCCTAGGCACTTCTTTTGGAATTCGGAATCTCCAACAGCGAGCACCTCATCTATTATAAGGATATCGGTTTCCATGTGTGCAGCTACTGAAAATGCTAGTCGGACATACATACCACTAGAGTAGTACTTTACTGGAGTGTCTAGGAATTTTTCTATGTCGGCGAATTTTATTATCTCGTCGAATTTTTTTACGATCTCGCTCTTCTTCATACCCAATATTGCTCCATTTAGAAAGATATTCTCTCTTCCTGTGAGTTCTGGGTGGAATCCTGTTCCAACCTCGAGGAGTGATCCGACTCTGCCGTTTATTTTAATCTCTCCAGTTGTTGGGGGTGTGATCTGAGATAGTATTTTCAATAGGGTAGATTTACCTGCGCCATTGTGGCCTATAATACCTACGACTTCTCCTTTATTTATCTCAAAATTCACATCTCGAAGAGCCCAGAATTCTTCTTTTGTATCTATGCCAGTGACTTGCTTTACTTTTGACTTTAAAAACTTTAGTGGACTTTTTACTGCATTGGTTATCACATCACGCAATGCTACATAGCCACCTTGCTGGTGGTTTATGTTATATCTCTTGCCTATGTTTTTTGCTGTGATTATTGGTTCCATATATTTATATTATGTCTGCAAAATGCCTCTCTGTTTTTTTGAAAGTATAAATTCCAATAAATAGTAAAACTGTTGTCACTAGTAGGGAAAGTCCTATGAGATTCCAGTTTAGTACTGTTGTGCCTAGTAGTGCTGCACGAGCACTCTGTATCACTCCCATCATAGGATTGAGTGCTAGTATCCAAGAGTATTTACCTAGTACTCCAGCAGGGTATATGACCGGAGTTACGAACATGAGTATCTGTATAAAAAATGGCAGTATATATCGGACATCTCTGTATTTTACATTTATAGATGCCAAGAATAATCCAAGACCAGTAGACGCCATAAATGTGATCAATAATAGTAGGGGCATCACTAATACGCCTATGATATTTGGTGTGTATCCGTAGTAGATCATCATACCTACGAGTATCAATGAGGCAATTGCGAAATCGATAAATTTTGTAGCTACAGATGATAGGGGTAGTATCAGGCGAGGGAAATATACTTTTGTTATGATGCTCTGATTTGTGATCAGTACATTGCTTGTATCAGAAAGTGCACTAGAGAAAAATTGCCAGAATAGGAGACCTGTATACACGAATATAGGGTAGGGTACTCCGTCAGACGGCACATTCAATAATCCGCCAAAGAATATAGTAAATACAACCATCGTGATGAATGGCTGGAATATTGCCCAGAGAGCACCTATGGCTGTCTGCTTGTATCGCACCTTCAAATCGCGCCAAGTAAAGAAATACATCAATTCCCGGTAATTCCACACCTCTTTTAGGTCCCTGAGGCTGAATAATTTCTTTGGTTTTATGACTGTAATATGAGAGTCACTCATAAAAATATATTAGCATTTTTAGCCCGTTTTTACTACGTCTAATGCTTTTTTAGTATCATGGCAAAAGTCTTTGCAATGATTAGGATATCTAGGAAGATATTCTTGTTTTTTATGTAATAGAAGTCGTATTTTAATTTTTCGTTCGCATCTTCTATCGAAGCCCCATATCTGTAGTTGATCTGGGCCCAGCCTGTGAATCCAGGTTTTACATTGTGACGAAGTATATAGTAGGGGATCTTCTCTTCTATTATCTTTGTGAATTCTGGCCTCTCTGGTCGAGGTCCTACAAAAGATAAATCACCACGGAGGATATTGACCAGCTGTGGTATCTCATCTAGGTGAGTCTTGCGAAGTATTCTACCTAGGGGAGTTATCCTCTTGTCTGTGCGGTCATCTACTGTCCATGTCGGCTTGCCATTCTCTGATTGGCCATCTGGATCTGTCGCAAACATTGATCTGAATTTAAACAATTTAAATAAAGAATCATTTTTTCCTACACGAATCTGACGTATAAATACGGGTCCTCTAGATGTTAGCTTTATCAATACAGAGAGTATTATGAACACAGGGATAAGTATTATTAAAAATATTATAGACATAGATATATCTATGAATCTTTTTAATATTTCAAAAAGATTGTTTGGATGGTTTATGTATCCGATGATGTTTTCTTTGGTCACTACTTCTGTCGGTATTTTTTGGAATGCTTGCTCATAGAATACAGATATAGAAGATGTATATATATCAGATTTTGCGAGAGAGTATATGCTGGAGATATAGTCAGTTCTTACCGAACCTATTATGGCAATATCAGGTTTGATCTCTAATATTTTTTCATAATCAAAGTCAGATATTTCACCGACGACTTCGTATCCTGAATGGTTGTTGTCTCGGATCTCATTCACTAGAGGATTCTGATCATTATTTACGATAAGCACTTTTCTGTTTATATTTTTACTCGCATATTGTCTCTTGACCATTATCCGAACATAAAAATCCACTAAGCAAAATACGAGTGTAAATATTATCAGATTTGTTTTTGGGGCAATGTTAAAGAATGGGCCAATAGAATAGAACAATGCTATCGAAAATAGGAATGAGGTAATGATACTCTTTATAAAAGAATCATTGAATTCAGTTATATTTTTATTGAATCTTGGGGAATATAGGTTGAATATATAAAAGCTAAATATGAATATAGCAATGACTGCTCCAAATATGGCTATATGTATATCAAATTGTTTAGCAAAATCATCAAGGCCGTACCTGAGCAATAGGGTAGCAGACAAAGCAAAAAACCCGATAATTATATCGATGAGTAGTGTTATCGCCTGTCGGCCTCGGATTAAAAAATTCTTCATTACAAAGACCAATATACAACAATTTGTCAATAAAATCCATATGTGGGATAATTTATTTATATAAATAAATGGGGTCATAAAATCGTAATATGATTCCGCAAAATTAAAATTTATGAGTCTATGTAAATTTGTATTTTTATCCTCCTTTTTTGTTTTTATTTTTGTATCTGTAAATATATCTAGCGCTTCTGTTTCTGTCGACTATAGTCCGTCTAGTGGTACTGATATGAGTGACGGAGTGGGGGCACCGCTCTCTGCAACAGATCTGTCCAAGATATCTGATAGCGATGATGTGCGTATTCAGAGTAATGGTAGCTGGCCTAATGCGGGGTCTTATGATGAAGGCAAATATATTGAATTTGTTTTTAATCCTAATATTGCGACAGATGCAACGATAGAAGGCGTCAGCATCTCTCATGAATTTCGTAGGTCTGGAGCATTGGAAGAAGCCAAAATAGAAGTCTGGGATGGTAGTAGTTTTGTAGACTACGGTGTAACTGTCGGTGTAGCCAATACTGATCATACAGATACTGTAGACCTAGGCTCTGTCATAGATACAGTAGATAAGGTAAATAATCTAAAGATACGATTTATGGCATACCGTGCTCCTACGGCGAATACTACAACTAGTCATGATTATATAAAACTCCATTTGTCATATAGTACACCCCCGACCCTCGACAATATCTCCATCACTACACCCGCTGATAAATTGTCATATACCACAGGTGAGAGTCTGGATATAACCGGGCTCGTGGTGACTGGTTCATATAGTGATAGTACTACTACGATTCAGACCGTCGGTCTTTCTGATGTGTCTGGTTTTGATAGTAGTGTAGCTTTGTCGGGGCAAGTGCTCACTGTGACTGTCGGTGACAAGACTACTACATATACTATAGACATAGTCGAGCCCGTGGAAGAGGTAAATACGGGAAGAAAGTATGGGTCTACTTCAGTCTCGAGTATAAGTGTCTCTGTAGCTAGTGTTGTGCCGGCGGGCGAAGTGCCACCACCTGAGACTTTGAAAGATATTGATAATGAAGTTGTAGAAAATAAAGATATAATCAAAAAAGAAGTGGCTATAGTAAAAAGAAAAGTCACAGTTGTAGATAAAGGGGAGACTATAAAAATACCAGAGGTTCAAGAGTCTGAAAACAATTCAAACCTGAAAGCATCAGCAGTAGATTCTGTCGGTGGTTTGAATATTTGGGAAAATATAAAATTATTCTTTAAATCTATCTTTCAATAGTTGTATCGATTTGACCGATTGTATAGTCTCGGAATGCGTATGATATAATATCAGATATGGTAACAAAGCATTCAATCAAAGTAATTATTGCATTCTCTGTGATGATCGGATTGGGCCTACTGGCTCTGACTATTATCGACTCTTATCGGTAGTTGATTTTATTTATATATCGTGTTATATATAGAGGGTAAGCCGTAGACAGAAGGCAACCATAAGCCCTTCCGAGGTCACTAAAATCCACTCGTGGATTGTGATTAGACGGCCTTAACAGGTCGATTTTTTATTTTAGAAATAGGTTTGAATGATTTATTTCGGATTAGTATTTGCTCGTCCCTAGAAACTAGTCACTAGAACCTAATCAATATGGCATTAAAAAAAGAAAAGAAAGTTGAGATTGCAGTATCTCTAGACAAAGCTCTAGCAGATGCTCAGTCTGTAGTTTTCGTAAAATTTGATAAGTTGAAGGTAGCAGATGTGAATGCACTGCGCCGCAACTTACAAAAAGATGGCATCGGTTACTTTGTATCAAAGAAAACTCTATTAAAGAGATCTCTAGATAAGAAGGGTATAACTGGTGACATGCCAGAACTTGCTGGTCAGATCGCTATGGCATATGGTACAGATTTACTAGCTCCGGCTCGTGAAGTGTACGCATTTGCAAAGACACATAAAGATAATATCTCTATAGTCGGTGGCGTATTTGAAGGAAAGTATATGGACAAGGCAGAGATGGAAAAGGTTGCTACAATCCCATCTCGAGAAGTATTGCTATCACAAATCGCATACTTGCTCAAGTCTCCAATGCAACGTCTTGCTATTGGTATCAATGCTGTGGCAAGTCAGAAAGCAGCATAAAATTTTTAATTTTTAAATCCAAATTTTATAAATAATGTTTAAATTTTTAAGCATTAAAAATTATTTAAAAATTACAAAATTAAACATTACAAAATTAAACTTATATATTATATGGCAAAATTTGATTCATTTCTTACAGAACTTGAAAATGCTTCAGTTCTAGAACTCAATGACCTTGTAAAGGCTATTGAAGAAAAATTCGGAGTATCAGCAGCAGCAGTATCAGCAGCACCAGCAGCAGCAGGTGCAGACGCAGGTGCAGAAGCCAAGGATTCTTTCACGGTTGAACTTACATCAGCTGGTGAGCAAAAAATCGGTGTTATGAAGGTAGTTAAAGAAGCTCTAGCCCTAGGTCTTAAAGAGGCAAAGGATCTAGTAGATGCAGCTCCATCTGTTCTTAAGGACGGTATGAAGAAGGCAGAAGCAGAAGATCTTAAAAAGAAGATCGAAGAAGCAGGTGGTAAGGTTACATTAAAGTAATCGAAATTACTTTAATGTAACCTTACGGTCGGAAGCACGATAGGTGCTGAGACGGGGTCGCGGAAATTCCCAGCAGGGAATTATCTGTGACAAAGTTACATTGAAATAATTCCATCCACAAAAAACACTCCCGATAGGGGGTGTTTTTTGTTTGTTTTATAGGGGTTGAAAGGCTGGGGGAGATGGAGTATACTAGACCCTATGGATCACGTATGAAATTTATATGTTCTATACTTACATATTACAAAGTGAAAAAAATGGTAAAATGTATATAGGGTATACAAAAGATTTACGGAAACGTTTTAAGGAGCATAATGATGGAAAATCCACATATACCAAAGGACGTGGTCCCTATAAAATTATTTATTACGAAGCATGTCTAAATGAAGATGATGCCAGGTCGAGAGAATTATATTTAAAAACAGGGGTAGGTAGACGTTACATAAACGCACGTTTAAAACGTTTCCTATTTCATACGTGATGGAAACACTAGCAAAGCTGTTTGGCGGTCAGGCCCGGGTCAAGATCATGAGACTCTTTTTATTGAATCCCGATACTTCTTTTGATGTAGAGGATGTAGTATCTCGTAGTCGCGTCACAAAACCAAATGTCAGAAAAGAAATAAATGCTCTTTCTGCTATGGGCTTTGTAAAACAAAAATTTGTCACAGTAGAGGGTTCTCGTGGTGCAAAGAAAAAGATCCCAGCATGGTATCTAAATGATGGATTTCAATATGTTAGCGCTATCCGTGACCTGCTCGTAGATCCAAATCTATTGCTCCAAGAGGACCTAGTGTCTAGATTCAGACAAGCTGGCAAGATAAAGCTCATGATCGTATCCGGAGTATTCATCGAGAATAATAAAGATAGTAGGGTAGATGTGATGCTCGTAGGGGACAAGCTAAAGAAGAATGTCCTACAGCAAGTAGTCAAAGGACTGGAAGCAGAGATAGGCAAGGAGCTCGATTATGTAGTATTTGATAGTGAAGAATTCCAATATCGCCTGAATATGTACGACAAGCTCGTCTGCGATATCATAGATTTCCCACACGAGACTCTAATAGACAGTGGACAGTTATCCACATATATAACTAAAAAATAGCCTTGTGGGCTATTTTTTTGGTATAATATAAATAGTACTTTAGAGGTCGAAGCTTTATACAGTACGATTTATTTATTTATTAATTATATAAAATATATTCTATTATGATTTTTTTACAAACATGGAGTGATGTGTTCTCAGGATCACTACAAAGTCTTTGGTTCGGTTTTATGTCTTTTGTTCCAAGTCTACTAGGCGCGATCATCTTATTCGTAATCGGTTGGGTTGTTGGTTCTATCGTAAGCAAGGCAATCTCACAATTGTTCGTAGCTATCAAGATCGACAAACTATTTGAAAGTGCAGGTGCAAATGAAGTTTTTGAAAAAGCTGGGCTACGCCTAAATGTAGGTGGATTTATCGGAGCAATCTTCAAGTGGTTCATTATCGTAGCATTCATGATGGCATCACTCGAGATCATGGGTCTTACTCAAGTAAATGATTTCCTACGTGAGACAGTGATATTCTATCTACCAAAGGTGGCTATCGCAGCTCTAGTATTGATCATCGCTACAGTTATAGCTGAGGCTATGAAAAAGGTAGTATCAGCTAGTGCAAAAGCAGCAAATGTAAAATCAGCAAATATGCTAGGTAGTATAGCTCACTATGCTATATGGATCTTTGCATTGATAATCGCATTTTCAGAGCTAGGAATCGCAAGTGCATTCATGCAGATACTATTCACAGGTCTTATAGCAGCTCTTGCTATAGGATTTGGTTTGGCATTTGGTCTAGGTGGCAAAGAGGCAGCATCTCGTGCTATCGACCAGGTATCTCGTGATATGTCTTCAAAGATGTAAAAATAAAGCTTCGTTTCGTTTTACAAAACCCCCGTTTATCGGGGGTTTTGTCTTTATTTATAAGGGTATTATTGTCCTATAAAAATAGGGTAGAGAAATGCTTGACTTTCTTTTTTCGTTAGTATAGAATGCTCCTACGATGTTAATAAAGAACAACCAGTCAAAACTACGGATCAAGTAAAATTTTTTAGTTTTACTCGAACCGTCATGAAGGCGGTTTTTTGTTTACAGACATCATGATATTTGAAAACTGAATGCTATTCCATCCCACTGTTATCCTAAATTTTTTAGGGTCTTTTATACGGGGTGGAAATAGAGTGCAAGATAATTAAAAGGATACACCTTTTGATGGGAAGCGGTTCCCACTAAAATCAAGATTGTGTATCGCTTTCCTCTTATCGAGAGAGGGAAGAATAAAGTGGTTTTTAAATTTCCTAATAGGAAATTAAGAGTATATGGTGGATGCCTAGACTAAAAAAGGCGATGAAAGACGTGACATGGCTGCGATAAGCTTCGGGGAGGTGCCTAGTGACCTGTGATCCGGAGATGTCTGAATGGGGAAACCCAATTGAGTAAACCTCAATTATCTTGATACTTGATATCAAGACGCATACCAAGGGAAGTAAAACATTTCAGTACCTTGAGGAGTAGAAAACAATAGTTATTCTCTAAGTAGCGGCGAGCGAAAAGAGAGAAGCCCAAACCGAAGGTAGCAATACTTTCGGGGTTGTAAGGTGATAATGTAGATTTATCTAGAAGAGTTACAAATTGTAAAGTTAGAATAAGTTTCTGGAAAGGAACGCCGTAGAGGGTGATAGCCCCTTGTTCGAAAATTTTACAACTCTTTGATTATCATTCTTGAGTAGCTCAGGACACGAATAGCTTGAGCGAATCCGCCGGAACTAACCGGCAAGGCTAAATACTTTTTTAGATCGATAGTGAACTAGTACCGTGAGGGAAAGGTGAAAAGAACCC
>Ga0172380_10000402_pt1 | contig 86655 bp, 70 predicted proteins | sample Leawe162metaG_FD_119747 | JGI IMG/M metagenome (GOLD analysis project Ga0172380, IMG submission 119747) | Leachate microbial communities from a municipal landfill in Southern Ontario, Canada - Leachate well 162 metaG | ecosystem: Engineered > Solid waste > Landfill > Unclassified | place... | reverse complement strand
GTGGCATGAGGGAACCTCGTATTTAGAAATTTTGCTTGCGCAGGCTTTCGCTAACGGGATTCGAGCCTCTCCGATCGCCGCGCCTATTTAGCAAACCACGCCAACCGATTGCCGCCTACCACGTGGCGGAACGGACGGACACGTTGCAACACGTTTCAGCAAATAACGCAACGAACCTGCACCAAATATGGTGCAGTTCTATCAATAGAAAGAAAGCAAAAGGCCCGCAATAAATGCAGGCCTTTCTTAGTTCATTAATTAAACGCTTGATCGCCCTAAAGAGCATTACTAACGTTTTCTTATCATGCCAATCTTTTCCGGGGAAAAGTTGGGATATTGTTGGGATGGGTTTTTCCAAAGTCCCGAAAGTCTTGGGCGATGAGAGGCTCGTTCCCAACCCCCTCGGTGTAAATGAGTGGCGTTCAGACAAAATAGACAGCTTTCTTCCGGAGGAAATCGCACTGATGGCCTCCACCGTCCTAGTCAACTGTTTGCCCTTAGCTCATGAATAGCCAATTAAAATTGGCTCTCAGTTACTGAAAAATGTGGGGGCAGCTTGGGGGCGCTATTTTGCTATTCCCTGAAAAGTTCACCCTCGGAGCGACTCGAACGCCCGACACCCTCCTTAGGACGGAGGTGTTCTATCCAACTGAACTACGAGGGCATTTTTAAAGCATAACAGTTTCGGCCATTAGACTCAAATCATATATACGAAAGATATGAGCTTGAGACACCAGCGGTAGTCATTAGGCATAAATCAGAACTTGACATTAGCATCACTTCATTGCTACCTCAGAGTTCAAATGGTCGTCTAGTCAATAGAAATACAACAGCCTCGATAAACACTCCGATTATAAGAGCACTTCATTTGCCGTAGCGACTGGGATTGGCAATATAGGCACGACTTTTATCAAACTGTTCACGACCTAAACCAGACCGTTCAAGCTTTGAATACACCTCCTCAGTGACTATGAAAGAAGGTTGCATGAGCACCTGCCAGCCTCCAAGGGCTTTGACTGTGGCTTTGAGTGTACCGTCTGTCCCAGGGATAATAGACATACTTATCCGTAGCAGGCCCTCATCTGAAAAAAGCTGTCGTTCCTCTCTCACAAAATCTAACCGCTTTAAATCAGGAATTAGGCCACGATTAACATAGACAAAAACATCGATTTTTCGAAGAAATTTGTAAAACACTGAACTTCTTTTCATTGGCTGTTTTCTCAAGCAATAGAGAAGTAATACGGTCTACGAATTGCTAGGATGGTGATGATCAGAAGACACCCTAAAGGCTTCCCCATTTCCTTTTGAGCATCGGCCCTCTTGTGCTCTTCAGGGTTGCAATGGCAGCACGATTTACGTCTATGATTTCAGAAAAATCTCGATTTTGACCTCTTACACCTTGATCATGCAGAAGGCTTAGAAATTGCTCGGCGCTATCTAGCATTTGGTTGTAAGCATCTACTGTCGCATCGAACGTTGAAAGCCTAGACTGGGCGGTCTGAACATTTAGACACTGCAAGTAGTGCAAAAATGAGTTGCGTTCATTTAGACCAACCAAACTTGGTCTACCAACCCCGACAAACAAGGAATCGGCGAAGGAGCTGCCAAAAGCGGCCGGCGTCATCATTTCTGAGAGTATACCCTGCCTTGATGCCACGTCGAGAAAAGTTATTTTGAATTCTGACAAAGCGTGGGGGCAGTAGTACCAAATTGATTTTGTTTTGACAATCTCCTCAGGTGGTATGACGAATTTCTCAGGAGGGAAACTTCGCACGTTCATCCATGTACCTGAAGCAATAGCGTTTACCGATGCCGTAGCCAGAATGAGAGATTGATGGTTCGAGTAACCAGAAATGACCTCCTTCCCTTGGAGCCTTAGACCAGCAGAAAGATCCAGCTGATTGACAAGCCAGTTGGTATCACTAACCAAATACTCGCCTTTCGGATGTTCACAAACTAAGTAAATTCCATCTACCGGCCAGCTTTCGATCTCTTCTAGAAGTTCATGAACTTGGTCATCATCGACCAAGGCTTCAGCACTTAGCGCAACAGTAGCAAACAGCTTGAAACCATCTCGAAAACCTTTGTCTACAGCAGCTTCTGCTATCATCTTGTGATATTTCAACCAAGCATCGTCTATGGTGCTTGCATGTATGCCAGGTAAGATGAATCCAATAGAACCAAGCAAACTGTTTAATTTTCCCAATTCATCAAGAAGCTCACTAAGGCCGTAGCCAGCAAAGAATGCACCAGTAGAATAGTTCTTGGGCCAATAGCTGTGTTCACACAAAGTTTTGTGATCAGCATGAGGTAGGTAAAATTGAGGATCGAAGAGAATGTCTGCTCCACAATTGATCGCGTCACTAGCAATAGTCTGCAAATTTTTTGACGGAATGTCTCTTGGACTCAGAATCAATCGCCCTTTTGACCATTTTTTTAGAAGTTCCATGCAAGTTGGTCGCATTGCATGGCCATGCTGTCCCATCCCCATGCATCAAAATATTCTCTGGTTTAACATCTCTGTGTACAATTGACGCAGCTTCAGCTGCTGCCAATGCCTCAAGTATACCTTTGGCCAGAGTCAGGATTGTGACGTCACCAAGGGCCGTATCCAGTCGCAGCCAATGCCTCAACGACCTAGCATCTACAAAAACTTCGATTAGCCAAATCAAATCACCAATCGGTAGTCGTACAATCCCGGCATCCAAGACCTTTGGTATGCGGTCGCATACTATTTGCTGCACTGCGAGAATCTCTCGTCTAGCCCTCTCAACATCGGCATTGGGGTGAAACAGCTTTAAAACAACAGCACCATGGCTCTCATGCTTGGCACGGAACACCGATTTTTGCCCACCAGACTCAAGCGCGTGTATCTCAGAAAGCTGCGGAAATTGGCTTGACAGCCAGCTCATATTGATATTCATTGAATACTACCAATCCAAATCTATGAAGGTTCAGCGATTGCAAGCCATTCGTTAAAGTACCAACAGCCATGAGATTGCGGAAAAGTTTCCTTTCGAGCAAAAGTCGAGCCGCAGTCAAAATGAGAGTTTAATTCAAGGAGACCTATGCCTAGCTCCCGAGCCCGCTCTATGAGACCTTGATTGTTTGGCACCTTAGGCAGAAGCAAATATGATTCGGATGCGAACCAGGTGTTTTGCACTGCCTGACATAAACCTTCCTTCCAATTTGTTACCTTTGCCTCAATCGCTACTAACCGTTCGATGGCAAAAATATCCTCAAATGGCCGGAGCGCAACCGTGCCACTTTGCGCCAACAATAGCTCTGCATCCATCAAACGTTGGAGCGATTTTGTTACGCTCTTACCGAATATTTCAGTCAAATCCACAATGCAAGTCGGCTGAACCACATATAGGTAGTGCGCCAGCCTAAGGTCACTTTTCGTAAGCTTCAGCCTAGCCTGCGGCCATCTTTCTACTTTTGTTCTATCCCAGTAAACGGCAACTAAGTCTGGATAACCGGATTCGACCCATGGCTCTATAAATACAGTGAGTTCTTGATGAGCAGCAGGGCTCGGCAGGCAGTTTGAGGTTAAGAACTTCTCGACCAAAGCCAGCTCAGGACCAGGCGTAGGTCTTCTAGAGCGCTTTCGCGCAACTACAGATTCAGCAATCAGATTTCTTTGCTCAACGCAAATCATGTCATCGACCTCCGCAACCCTCTCTTTCCTTATTAACGCTCAGAACAACTAAAAAGTTCAATCTGTAGCAAGGTCAATGTCAGGAGTGTCGCTCTAATCTGGGCTTTTACAACTACTTAGAACTTTTTGCCCCAAGTACAAACAAGCCGCCAATAACCACCGCCACTACAGCCTCTTGCACGAGCAGGCGCCCGTAATCGATGGAATCGGCAGTAGTTGACTTCAGCTTGACATTTATGTCAAGGCCAAGCAAATTGGCATGGGCAACATTTTGCACTTCAGGAGGCTTCCACAAGAAGCTATAGCCCATAGCTGAGGCTTGGCCATCAGCATCAACAGACTGCCAAGGCGGATAGATGACCATCCCGACCATTACTATCAAACCGATTAAAACTGCTATTTTTTGCATATTCATTTATCTAGTATCGCCTATTTTTGACCACTTGTGAGAAATCTAAAAAGCGATTTCGCTAGCTTGGCTAGTGAAACCAAAGCAAGCACCAGTGTTATCAATGTCGCCAAAGCCGCTAAATAAATTCCAAAACGCAGGCTATCGGGGCGGAAGTCAAACTCAACTAGATGTGAGCCCTTAGTGACATAAACAGAGCGCATAAAGCCGTTGGCCCGATAAATAGTAGCTGGCATAGAATCAACTTTTGCCTTCCAGCCAGGATAGAAGCGGTCGTTTAGCACCACTAGACTATCTTTGTCGCACTGCACCGAGAGAGCGACGTGCTCATTTTGATCTTGCAAGAAAGTGACTTTGTTACCTGAGCCTTCACCAGGTTCGCTTTCAGACGAATTAGTCGACGGCAAATTCTGCTCACCAGGCGCGATACCACTGACTTTGCGCACTTCGACGTCGCCAGCCGTATCACCATTAGCGCCATCGAAACTGGCAAACCAATCGCTGGCCGGTGGCAACTTCTGGTCTTCCTCAATATAGACACCAGCCCCTGGTAAGGACGGCCCTTTGAGGAAGCTATTAAGCACTTCTTCCTGATTGCGCTTTACCCAAGAACTAGCAACAAACGCCCTAGGTAAAGTCTCAAGCACTTCGTACAGCCGCAAATTATAATCTGGCTCTTCATCAAGCAATTTAAACCAACGCTTACTTAAGAGGCGCGTAGGGCCTTTCTTGCCAGAACCGATTATAGAACTAGCGACATATCGAGTAGAAGTGATCTTACAGAAACGAGCCAGCTCATCGTCGCTGGCACCTTTTTTATCAATAGATGAGCGGTGCAAAAATTTGAGAAAAGTTGAACGATAGTCTTTTGTTTCAGCTGACTCATAGCCAAAAGTAACGGGCTGATGCCAATCAATACAAATATTGGGTAAAAGCATCTCACGGCAATACTGCATGTACGCTTCGCCGTTGATGCACTCTCTTTGTAATCCTGCTTGATAGTGGAGCGGCATCTTCAAAGGGTCAAAATAGACTGTTAATAACCGCGGTGGCAGACTCGCAGCCAGGCTTTCCTCTTCTCTCAGAAGCTCCAGCCATGAAACTAGAACACCCTTGTGTCCAAAATAGCCTGGCAATGCCGTCTTCTGCCTGTACTGAAAAGCGGGCACAATCAAACTGCCAATTAGGGCCGCCACCACTATCAGTGCCAAGGTTTGCTTGTCGGCTATTTTGAGTTTCTTAGAGAAGGCAATAAATAACGAAAAAATCAAACCAATCAATGATGTGAAGATCATTGGACGGCCAAGTGCCTGATAAAAAGCGGCGGTAAAGCGCGGCAGAATACCGTGCACCCAATCTGGTGCAAAACTAAATGTGGTGGCAAAGGCGGCAGCAGAACTCCAGAGGAAGAGGCTGAGTGCGATCGCTACTTTGCTGCGCTGGCCTTCCTCTAAAGAATGCAAACCACGCCCGGCCAAGATGGCCAAGAACAAAATCACAAAGATCAAAAGCTTGACCGGATAGCGCAGTATCGAGAGAAACGGCAGTGCTTTGAGGAGAAAAGCTGATACCGGAACATATTTTCCCAGAGACAGAAGCACCGCCACCAGTGCGGCCCCTAAGGCATAAAAGCGATACTTGAAAGTCTTATCAGCTAAGCCAAAAAATACCAGAGTAACTACAATCGGGCCAATATAAGCCGAGGGAAGAAAGGGATAGTAACCATCTCTACTGGCCACAGCACCACCAAATAGCGTGTGAGGCTGCTGCAAGTCACCTAGTGGTTGGCTAAAGGCTAAGCAGAGATAGTCATACCAATTACAGCTCCAGTTGAAGACCTGACCAAGATCTAAACCACTAGCCCGGGGCGACAGTTTGCTCCACTCATAAACTGGCAAGAGCATGGCCATACTCATTAAAATGCCCAACCCAATTGCCAGACTTTGCCAGAATGCAATTCTGATACGTCCAGAAATTTTGGCACTAGAATCCAGATCTAAAATTGAAGCAGAAGCTGAATCCAAGTCCGAGCCTAAACCATCTGGTGTCAGTTCCTCACCAGGCAACTTAAACAGCTTCAGCACCATCAGCAGTATCAAGAAACCAAACATAATAAAGAATGGCACATAAATTTCTGGTCGCCCAGCCATAAGCATCCAGTGCACTGCAAAAACAGACAAAACCACATAGGCAAGCCAATTGCGCCTTTGCGCCACTGAAGCTAGGCTGTACAGTGCTAGTACCCCCCAGGCAAAGGTGGCAGGCAAAGTGTAGTTAGCAGGTAGCGAAAAGAAGTATCCACTCAGAGCAATAGTTAGACCGACAAATGATGAACTGGCCACGCTAAAGCGCAGCATACGCGAGAATAAATAAGAGCCAGCAAATGCTACTAGCTGATGGAAAAATTGAATGAGAGCAAGGGCCGTACTATAAGAAAAGGCGACGAACAAAAAATTGGGAAAGTAAAACAAACCCGGTGATGGGTTGGCCAATTGTGGCGAACCGCAATAAATGTAGGGGTTCCACAAAGGCGGGCGCTGCGCCAGCCAGCCCTCTTTAATTAGCCTAGCGAAGGGCTCAAAGAAATAGGTGTGGTCAGAGACAAAGTATTCTCGCTCTTCCACCAACAGCGGAAAATAATAGGCCGTCAGCGCCAAGACAAGCGCAAAAAAACAGACGAGAAGAGAGACGATCTCACCCTTGCGCTCTGTCCAAAACAACTTAACTGGCACCCAGATCCCGAACGCGAACTTACTGGAAGAGTGGTGCACTGTAGTCTGGACGGCTGGCAATCGGAACCGAATCAGCCTTAGGCAGAACAGATATCGGCGCACCGGCTTCGGTGCGAAGAGCCATGCTGCCAACAGCCATACGAGAAACGTTCATCAATGAATTGACTGAAATCGTACCGGCTGCAGCGACTAATACAGTACAGATAAGCAAAGCCAAAGCTGGAGCTTCTTGCGGGCTGCCAACCCATGGTCTTGGAGCCTGAGCACCAGGAAGCGCTGCCACTTTTTCAGATGGCTCAGGAACAATCATGAGAATTACTACGCGTGTGTAGTAATAGATGGCAGGCACAGAGGTAATTAGAGCGGCACTAACAAGAACCCAACCAAGGGGCAAGCCCATGAATTGAGTTTGAATATTGGCGCCAGCAGTAAAGATAAAGACTTTGGCGAAGAAACCGGCTGGCGGAATTGGCAGACCAGCCAAATTGAGTAAGCAAAGACCCATGGCCAGAGCCGTCAGTGGGCGCTTGCGAATCAAACCAGCATAATCTTCTATGCGATCTGAACCTGTCTCATTGCTGATTAGAACGGCACCGGCGAAAGCACCAAGGTTCATCAAGCCATAAACCATGACATAAAACACTAGGGCAGACAAACCAGATTCTGAAGCAGCAATTAGGCCAATCAAAATATAGCCAACGTGAGCTATAGATGAATAAGCCAACATTCTCTTCAATGAATTCTGGGCCAGGGCAATCAAGTTACCAGCAACCATCGACAAGATGGCCAGGGCACCAAGAATAACCATCCATTGGGCTTGTGACTGGGCAAAGACAATCAACAAAAGACGCATGGCCACTACAAAACCACCAGCTTTCGAACCAATCGAAAGGAAAGCAGTAACCGGTGTCGGTGCACCTTCATAGACATCGGGAGTCCACATGTGGAAAGGAACCACAGACAACTTGAAGCAAATTGCACTAATTATTAGGGTAAGCAGCAACAACATAAAGAAGGAAGGGGCAGCCAGAGTACCCATTGAAAAGGTATCGCGGATAGCCGTGAATGAGGTGGCTCCTGTCAGTCCATAAAGGAAAGAAAGACCATAGAGCAAGGTAGCGGTGGTGGCGGCAGTGGAAAGTAAATACTTAAGTGTGGCCTCTCCGCTTCTGACATCCTTCTTGGTGAAGCTAGTCAAGAGCACGCAGCAAACGCTCAAGGTCTCTAGTGAAACGAAAAGCATGATCAAGTCGGTGGAACCAGCCAGGAACACGTTCGACAAAATTGCGGTCATCAAGATGGCGTAGTACTCGCCTCGGTTGCGGCCGAAGAGATGGTCATAGCCCATACTGATCAAGACAACAATGACGCCGACAACAATAGCGATGAGCGAGAAGACCGTGTAGAGCGGGTCAATAGTAAAGAGCCCGTTGCAAAGTATTTCAGTTAGACCCAACTGAGTGGTGAGAAAGTACCCTGATACAGCCAGCGATATCAGACATACAATGGGCGTTAGACCTTTTGCTTTGGGAGCAAACAAGTTCCACAGAGCCGCAAATAGAACGCCGACCACCAGCGTCAGCTGAGGAGCCAGCAACGTTAACATCCGCGTGTAATCTTGATAATCGCCCATTTGAATTAAAAGTCCCCAAGTTCGCGTTTAATTTTTTGTCTTCACCGACGCTCTTAATTCTACATAGCTAATAGGGAAGAATCGTAAGGATTACCCAATCTGTAAGTAAGCTTTGCTTTAGTTTGGCAAAATCCCCTGTTGACAGCCCTGTGGGGTAAGATTGTGATATACCTACTAAAACGGCGTCCTAGAGATACAAAAGTAAAAAAATGGCAATCGGCACAAGGCTAACCCTCAACTCCAGTGGCTTGCTGGAATTAGACGAGAACAGAAGACCGGCTCTTCTAATTATGGAAGACGGCACCACCTTTGAAGGTAAAGCGTTTGGAGCAGACACCACAGCAGTGGGTGAACTGGTTTTCAATACTTCGCTGATGGGATACCAAGAGGTTTTGACTGACCCCAGTTATGCCGGTCAGATAATCACACTTACATATCCTGAAATCGGCAACTACGGTGTCTGCGACGAAGATGTTGAATCACGTTGCATTTTTGCTCGTGCTTTAGTGGTGCGCCACCTCTCGCGCAAACACAGCAACCACCGCGCTAGTGGCACCTTAGATGGATTCTTGAAGAAGTTCGATATCCCTGGCATATCTGAAGTAGACACCAGAGCAATCACTCGCAGATTGCGAGATCAAGGCGCCATGCTCTGTGCCGTATCGACTGAAGACGATGTGCTAACTGAAGGCGGTCGCGAAAAAGTTCTTGCGGCATTACAGAGCGCCCCGCAAATGGCTGGCCAAGACCTCACTAACGAAGTTACGACCAAAGAAATATATACAATCGGCACAGGCAAAACTAAAATTGCTGTGCTCGATTTTGGTATCAAGCAAAATATCTTGCGCGAGCTTATTGCCCGCGGCGTCACAGCAACTGTTTATCCAGCCAGAGCCAAAGCAGCAGAGATTCTTGCCACTTCCCCTGATGGCATCTTTTTGTCAAATGGCCCCGGAGACCCTGCGGCCTGCGAAGACATAATTGCTGAAATGAAAACACTGATAGCCGCACGCATTCCGATTTTCGGTATTTGCTTGGGCCATCAACTTCTATCTATTGCACTTGGTGGCAGTACTTACAAGCTTAAATTTGGTCACCGTGGTGGCAACCATCCAGTCAAAGATTTAACCACCGGAAAAATAGAAGTTACCTGCCAAAATCACGGTTTCGCTGTGGATGAGAAATCAATGCCAGCTAACCTTGAACTAACTCACATCAACCTAAACGACAATTCAGTTGAAGGCTTCCGCCACAAAGAACTACCAATTTTCGCCGTTCAATACCACCCAGAAGCCCATCCGGGCCCGCACGATTCTAACTATTTATTTGACCGTTTCTTGTCTTTAATCGAGTCACATCACAAAGTAACTAAGTAAGTAAGCAAGTGAAAGCAGGCGCCATTTGTATAAAGTAGCAATCTTTGATTTCGACGGCACCCTGGTAGATTCCACCCCTGGCATCGTCGATGTGATGAAAGTGGTTGTGGATGAATACGGCTTTGCACCGGAGATTTTAAAGGAATGGGCGCTCTTAGTAGGTGTGCCTCTACCTAAGCAAATGGAAATCATCATGCCAGAGAAATCTGCTGATTTCCATTTAGAAGTAGCAAACCGCTATCGCGCCATATACGACACCATGGCCATTGAAATTTGCCCACCCTTTCCTCATATGTTCACTATGTTACAGAGCCTCAAGGAAGCTGGGGTAGTAATCACCATAGCCTCTTCTAAGCGCCGTAACTTGGTTGAAATAGTACTCGACCACCACAACGTTGCTCACTATTTCAAAATGGTAGTGGGTGCATCCGATGTGGAAAATCACAAACCGCACCCTGAGTCGGTTCATATGACCCTAGAACAACTTTCAATACCCCTCGACCATGCAGTAGTAATTGGCGACAGTATTTTCGATCTCGATATGGCCAAGAACGCTGGCGTAGATGCCATTGGCGTGACCACGGGCTTGCACAACAAAGAAATGCTGGCCAAGTCTGAGCCTACTCATATAGTTGATGGCCTGCATGAAGTCTTGCCCATTATTCTCAAAGGACGCAACGGCAACAAGCCGGGATAGCCCCTTCAAAATCTCAGAGAAGCGGGTTGTAAATGAGCAATGTCCGTCAATCTTTTAGTGCATTTGTTCTGAATAATCAGCGCAATTTGTATTGGCTATATACGGCTTCAATTCTCATTATGATTGCCAACTGGTTTGTTCCGACACACGGATTCTTCGAGTTTGAGCAACCCCTCTTACGGAATCTGCTGGTTGATCTAGGACTGTTTGCACCAACCATAGCAATACTGGCCTTAGGCTCACAAAATTGCCGCAATTACCTGCCGCAAGTGGCGGTTTGTGTCTTTGTGTCTATGCTCCTCCAGTGGCACTTCGTCACTATTAGCTGTTTTGTTCTACTTGTTTTTGCCTGGACAAAACCAAACAACACAGTTGCACTCTTGTTTCTTCTCACGCTGCAAAGCGTTGCCCTTTTAGTTATGTTCTCAGTATTTATGAAGCCTTGCTTATACACCAACCTTTCTTCAGTTTCGCTGCCGCTGTCAGGCAAAACTGTCACATTGCAGCAGGAACGGAATGGCAGTGAAAGCCTCTTTGACTGTGATTATTCGGTCAATGTCTTTTTAAATATTGCTGGGGGATTGAGACTAGTAAAGAGCTATTACACATTCAATGACGAATATGGCGACTGTAACCCTCACGGATTTAGTCTTGAGGCCGCGAAGGGTAATTTGGATGCAGTTTATTTCGTTTCAGACCAAGATAGTAATGCTCCCCTCCGACGCCTTGTCAGCTTGAAGAAGATCAACAACTATTCAACTCACTATATCCGCGACGATGAAACTCTATCTCCATCGTCACCCTAGTCGCCAGCTGCCAATTATGCAGAAAACTTCATCTAAACGGCGGTACCAGTTGGCAACCTCTCGTCGTCTGTTATTATTAGTCGGCTCAAGAGGTAGAAGGCCATTTTTTCGAGCATTAATTCATATTTTTCCAGCCCTGTGGTCAAAAGACACGGCTATCCAGTTATTGCGGCATGCGCCGTTGCGGCTTGTGCCCTATTGCTCTGCATAGGTGGCGAAGCCGTAGCTGCTCCGGCAAGCTCTGCGGGAACTTCAGCTCCATTAACACCAGCAGCACAATCAGTATCCCAGACAGCAGTCCCTGCTGAATCAAAACCAGAAACCAAAGCCAGCACTGCCGAACCAGCCTTAAGCAACCAGTGGCTGATTAAACCAGGCCAGTCGATTTCAGTCAGTATGGCCACTGAAGATATTGTTTGCACAAACGACTTAGCTCTTGCCAAAAAACAGCGCGAGGCCTATCCCGACAGCCCTGAAGCCAGTTTTATCTATGCTGTAGCCTTGAGCCGCACTAGTCAGGTCGAAACCGCCCTGCAAGAGGTTCGAAGAGCACGCAAGCTGGCCGAAAAAGATGGCGGCCCAGCCTATTTCGACCAAATGATTGCCAGCTACGAAAAGATGCTTACTTACTATCCAGAAGATAACCAAGTGAGGTATCACCTGGCATGGGCTTATTACATGAAGGCATATCTATTAGCGAAATATTCAGGTCAAGCGGCGGGCCAAAATCCAAAGTATGCTGAATGGATTGCCCAGGCGAAAAAGCCAGCAGATCCAAGCCCAGCAATTACCACAGTAGCAAGTACAACAGTGGCAAGTACCACAGACGCCGCCAAGCCCGAATCAACCGAGAAAGTTCCAGTTCAAGCAGTAGCCTCTCCCAGCCAAACACTCGGCAACCTTACTCAAATTCGCAAAGACATGTCACAAGTTTCACCAGATGCGGTGCCTCAAGTTAAGCGTTATTACGAACTGGCTCTAGGCAAGCTGGACGACCTTTTGGCCCGTCAACCTGATGACGTCTGGGCTCGCGTCTATCGGGCGCACCTCCAAGCTGAGTCATCAGGCAATATCGATCAGGCTATTGTCGAGTGGCAGAAAGTAAAAGAGGCTTCACCATTGAATCCTGCCGCCTATTTCTTCCTCGGCGAGGGTTATCTTAAGAAGGGCAATCTCAAGGAGAGCCTGACAAATGTTTCTAAAGCAATTGCCTTGAGGGCAACAGGTAACTGAATATTCCAGGTAACTGATTTCTATGTTCGACTTCTTAAAAACTGACTGGTTCAAGCTCGTTCTCGCCCTAAGCATATTGGGTGGCATCGTCGGACTGCTCTACTATGCCCAGTGGAGTGCCACAATCGAAGAGGCGCAGTTCAAGGCGCAAAGAGAAGCTAACCCAACAGCCAGCAATATCGCCTTTACAAACTATGAACTAAAAGAAGTTGATGACGCCAATAATGTGCGCTGGATTCTCAATGCCAAGACTGGCACCCTTATAAAAGACTCAAAAGACGTAAACCTAAGCGGCATAAGCATGAAGTTTTTGGACGGCGATGCTGTAAAAATGCTGATTTCAGCACCAGTGGGGCGCGCCAATACTGAAACCCGCCGAGTGGAATTGTGCTCAGGGCTAGGCCAGCGGGTGGTCGCCGAGGGTGAGGCGGGGAAGTCAAGAATGGATATGGAAAAGCTGGAATTAGAGAAAAAAAATCAGTTTAAGGCCACTGGTGGTGTTAACATCGCCATGGGGGTAGCCAAGGTGACGGGTAACTATGCTACCGGGCGCTTTGGCAAGAAAGATCTTGAAGATCTCAAAATAATCGGCAATACCCACGCCATTATTGCGAGCCAATAGATGAAAACGAAGACAGTCATTAAGGAATCAGCAAAATAATGAACGGCCTTAGTATCAAACGCTCACTCCTACCATTGTTATCTAGTTTGCTTGCCATGCAAATGCCACTAGCGGCAATGGCGCAAGCACCAGACATGGGCGGCGGCGGCCCGATCGATATTAAAGCAGAAGAACAAGAATTTGCTGGCGACCACATTATTGCTCGCGGCCACGTGCGCGTTGTCTATAAAGACAGCGTCATTGTTGCCCCAGTAGCTACGCTCTATCGTGACGTCAATACTGGTCAACCACAAAAAGCTATTTTCACCGGACACCCGCACTTGGTGCAGGGCAACAATAAAATTGATGCTGATACTTTAGTTTTTGAAATGGTTTCTTCAAAGATTATGGCCGAAGGTCATGCTCACTCTGAAGTTGTAAACGAAGCACCACCACCAGCGGCTGAACAAGTTGCAGGCAAAGGCGAGACAAAAAAACCAGGTAAAAAAGTAACCCCAGCTTCTAGCGCTGAAGCAGCCCTGGCTCAAGCCGCAGCCACCAAAGGTTCGCTCAACTCTGACGCCTCTACTGAACCAGAAAGCAAAGCCAATGCTGGTGCTAATGGTGCCGGTGGCACCACTACTAGTGCCCTTGGCGGCACTTCAGAAGGCCCATCTACAATAATTACCGATTCTGATCGTCAAGTTTATGACCGAGGCACAGGTCAATTTGAGGCCTTTGGTCACGTTAAAGTAAAAGCTGGCGACATCGACGTTCTGTCAGACCACTTGCGCATGGCCTATGGCGCTGACCAGAAACCAGAAGCAGCAGTATTTACTGGCAAAGTATCGGCCACTCAAGGTCAGAACAATACCCAGTCAGATACTATGACTTACTTCCTCAACACTAAGCGCTTACAAGCCACTGGCCATGTGCGTTCAAAAGTAATTCAAAGCAACAATTCAAACAGTACAGCTTCCAAATCAAACACTGTGACAGCCCCAGCTAACGAAGGCAAAGTTGAGCCAATCGTCAATGGTGGCATAGCAGCCAGTACAGCTAATACAACTCCTACAGCGACTCCAGCAATAACCAATACTGGTGCTCCAGTAATTATTGTGTCAGACACCCAAGACTACAACAAAGAGACTGGTCGCCTTGACGCCGTTGGTAACTGCAAAATCTTCTACGAAGATACTGTTGGTATCGGGCCCAAAATAGTGATGGTACGCAATGCTTATGGCCAAGCCGAAAAAGTTGTATTCATCGGCCGCTCACAAATAACCCAACCTGGCAAACGCTGGATTGGTGACCGCATCACTATGATTATCAATGATCGCAGAGTGCTTGCCGAAGGCAACACTAGAGCCTTTATTTTGCAAAAGAAAATTGAAGCTCCTGTGGCTCCCTCTCAAGCTGTGCCATTTGAATCGGCACCAGATTTCAAACTGGCTGGTAAAAATACTGCTGATAAAAATAATATTGACAGTGATTCTAGCGGCAAGCTCAGTACAACCAAGGTGGATAGACCAGAATGACCTCGGCGGCGCCAACATCAAGCTCAATACAATCAAGCGATACTAGAACACTTAGAATCGAGAGCCTGCAAAAATCATACAGTGGAAGACGAGTCGTAGACGGCGTCAGCTTCTATCTTAACCGCGGCGAAGTAGTCGGCCTGCTGGGCAGAAACGGAGCAGGCAAGACCACCTCTTTCGATATGGTGCTTGGTCTAGTTAAGCCAGAAAGAGGGTCAATTACCCTAGGGGACAAAGACCTTACTAAGCTACCTATACACATTCGCAGCCGCATGGGCATTGGCTATCTGCCACAAGAAGCCTCTAACTTCCGCAAATTGTCTGTTGGTGACAATATCAAACTCATTCTTGAACTACGAAATTTTCCAGCAAGAGAGCACAAGAAGCGCACTTTAGCTTTGCTTGAACAATTCGGTCTGGCCCACTTAGTAGATGTCATTTCAGTGCAGCTATCTGGTGGTGAAAGAAGACGTCTTGAACTGGCTCGCTGCCTGGCCTCAGAACCAGAGTTCATCTTGCTTGACGAACCTTTTACAGGGGTTGACCCGATTTCTATTGCTGATATTCAGGGTCTGATTCGCAGACTGCGAGATGAATGGAATTTAGGGGTTCTAATCACCGACCACAACCCTCGGGCCACACTTAAAATTACAGACCGTGCCTACTTAATTGACTACGGCAAGATTCTCGTAGCTGGTACTTCTCGAGAAGTAGCCGAAAGTCCTATAGCACGCAAACAATATCTGGGAGAGGACTTCACTCTGTGAGCATTGGTATTAAGCTTCTTGACCGATATATCGCTAACGAATTCTGGCAACCATTGTTGTTCGGTATTGGTATCGTCACTGGTGTATGGTTCGGCGCAGAACAACTAAAAACAATTTTCAACCTGGTTATGAAATCAGGCGTGCCTATTCACATGGCTCTTACTATTCTGGGTTTGCACTTACCCGAAGTAATCGTTATGACGATTCCTATTGGTGTTCTTCTAGCCACTCTTTTAGTATTCAACCGCCTCTCAGGTGATTCTGAAATTATCGCCCTACGTACAAGCGGTGTCAGCTTCTATCGCATCATGGTCGCCCCTTTGATGTTTGGCCTATTCACCTCTCTAGTTAGCTTTGGCCTAAACGAAGCTGTAGTGCCAGTGGCCAACCGCACCTCCAAACGACTTGAGTTTCTCGCTCTGTATAAAGCCGAATTACCAGCCGGTCAAGCCAATTTCACCTATATGGAGCGGGGCAAAGATCTCAACATCGACCGCATTTTCTTCATTGGCTATTACGAGGGTAAAAACCTCAGCAATGTCATTATTCTCGATTTTACTAGAGCCAAATTAGTGCAAATCATCAGTGCTGCCAGTGGGCTATGGGACAACGGCCACTGGACCCTAAACTCTGGCCGCACATACGTGCTTTCAGGCGACTCAGACATTACGAGAATAAGCCGATTTGACAAGATGGTTATTCCTGGCTTGGGTCAAGTGCAGAAGGCCCTGAGTACAGGCAAAGTCTCGCCCAAAGAAATGAACTTAATCGAGCTCAAAAACTATCTAGACATCCTCAAAAGCTCAAATTCGATGAGCAATGACCTCCTGGTGCGTTACTATCAAAAAATTTCCCAGCCCCTAGCCTGCCTGATTGTGTCTTTAGCTGGTGCACCCCTCGGTCTTTTAGCCCGAAGGTCACGCAGCAACCTCGGTCTTATTTATAGTGCTGTGGTCGTCTTCCTTTATTACGCACTACAATCATCTTCTGGCGCCCTTGGGGATGCTGGCCGCATTACGCCGCTGTTGGCGGCCTGGTTGCCCAATATAGTTATAGGCACCCTTGGCGGCATAATTCTGTATGTCAGAGCTAAGTAGCAATTATCTAGCCAAATAAATTGGTTATCGGCATGCCACTGAGCTTTGCTTAGGGTACAAATGAGACTGCATTAATCTGGATTGCTGGATTACTGCCGCTCATATGCGTAAAACCCGTATTGACTCCCCCCTTAGGCGCGCTTAATCTTGACATACGCCTAGAAATCAATCTATCGAAGCACCCAGTAATACCCGGAATCACCAGAGATAAGCATTGGCTAGCACTAGTCAAATTTCTAACTCCATGCACTCCAATCGGCGCCGTAACTCGGTACTATTGATGGGATTTGTGCTGGGCGGTGTCAGCCTCGTCGTCGTACCGGGTGTCTATTTTGTCTGCCAAGACAGCGCCCAGCGCTCAGAACTTTGTCAGAACTTGGGTGAGAAACTAGCCAACCTAACCCAGCAGACAAGCAATATTTCAGCTGCTGCCATCGGCAATCTATTTAAGACGTCGTCGAAGTCTTCCAATACGACTAGCCTGGCAAAATCAGGGGCGACCAATCTCGGGCAAGACAGTAGCTCTGGCATTAGCGTTAACGGGGCCAAAAGAGAAATGGTCAGACATGTTGGCGTAACAGCCAGCAATGTCAAACTTGTGGACGAAGCAGTAAAGCTTCTTCTCAGCCAAATTGAGGCCAATCCAAAAGATCCATCTTTGCACAATCGACTAGGTCTAATTTATGCCGAATTAGGCGAATTGAGCCAAGCCGAAAATCAGTTTAAACAAGCAATCGAAATAGCGCGGTTGGGTGTAAGCGAATCAAAACAGGCAGTAGAAGCAAACCAGGCCAGTGGTCAACTAGCTCTAGCAAGCGAATCGATGCTCAAGGGTTCTCAGGCTGAACTTGAACTCTCAACGGCCCACAGTAACCTGGCGCGTGTTTATGAGAAGCTTGGTCAGCAGTCTAAAGTTGTTGCCCAACTAGAACAACTGAATCAAGATGTTCGCATCAACGGCAGCTTAGCTCAATCACTGGGCCTCAGTGCTGGCAAAGCAGCAACGTCAAAAAATACGGTTAAGTCTTCAGTAGAAATAGTTGACGGCATGGCTAAGGCCGAAGCCTTGATGCAGGCCCACATGCTACCGCAGGCGATGGCGCAGTGGAAGCATGTTCTCAGTCTCGACCCAAGCATTGCTGAGGCCCACGAAAAATTAGGCAAAGCAGCACTTTCTAGTGGCAATATTTTCTTGGCCACCCAGGAACTCAAACAAGCGGCCCAACTCGAGCCAGAGAAAGCCGCTGTTCATGCTAGCCTTGGCATTTGCTATCAGTGTCGCAACAAGAACAAAGAAGCCATAGATGAATTCAACAAGGCTTTGGCTATAGATCCTAAAGATGCCCTTACAGCCTTTAATTTAGGCAATGCCTTTGCTGCCCAAGGAAAAAATAGTGATGCTCGTCGTCTCTATCAGCAAGCTCTTCAACTTAAGCCAGAAATGGCTGTAGCTCATAATAATTTAGCCACCGTCTTGTCAATTGATGGTCAGTACGACCAAGCTATTGAGCAATTCGAACACACTCTATCTCTAGCACCAAATATGGCATCGGCCCACTATGGTCTCGGTCTTGCTCGTTTCAATAAACACGATTACAGCAGCGCCGCCCACGAATTTAGAATAGCTCTGCAGATCAATCCTAATTTGATCGATGCCCACACAAAAATTGAATTGTGCAAGCGCCTAAACGGCAAAGAATTTGGCAACCAGTATGGCCAACAAAACTCTGATAGTAGCCTAAGCGCAAATCTCAGCCACTCTGGTATCAGACAAAATTCACAGGCAAGTGCTGCTTATAATCCTAATTCTGGCTCTAATTATGCTTCTGGCTCAAGATCAAGCTCGGCTTCCGGCTCAGCAGTTAATTTTGAAAACGGCCGCCGCTTGAGCATGATTGGAGTATCTGGAGACCAAGTGCCAAGACCGCGGCAGAGAAAACAAACTATGAGCTCTTCAATTGATGAAGCGGGCAATAGAAATTTGGCGCAGAGACTCAACTAACAGCCGTGTCTAAAACCATAATTTTGTTAGGACCATCTGGTGCGGGTAAATCTAGCACCGCAAAGTTGCTCAGTGAAACACTTTCATGCCCATGCCTTGATTGCGACAAAGCTATCGAAGCAAAAACGGGCCAGTCAATTGCCGCATTGTTTAAGGAGCATGGTGAGGAGAGATTCCGGGCCATAGAGAATCAGCTTTTAGATGAACTATTGGCACAGAAGAATCTTATGCCCCAAGTAATTGCTTGCGGCGGCGGCCTGCCAATAGGTGATGGCAACATGGAAAAGCTTAAAATTTTGGGTCAGACAATTTATCTCACAGCTCAAGTCGAGACACTTGCAAAGCGCATTGGCAGTCAAGATAGTCGTCCACTTTTGGCAGCAAACGAGCCAGAGCAGTTAACTGAAAAGATCAGACAGCTCCTGACAAGGCGGCAAAAAATCTACGAACAAGCACACCTGACAATTGATACCGATGCCAAAACTGTGGCAGAGGTGGTCGCCGAGATTCAAAGAATCCTCACAAATACAACACTTTAGTACGGGCGCGTTATAGTATCTGATTGGTACCTGAATTTTGGAGGAGTGGATCTTGTCAGCAGTGACGCAAGATGAACTAATGTACTTGCAGTCCCAATTAGAGGGACTGGAGTCTATTTTTATGGAGCTCATGCCTTTTGGCATCGAACTCAAGCGCCAGCACGTGCAAGATTACTATGACAAACGCTTCGACGCTGCCACTAAACCAGTGTCATCGGTAGCCGAAACTGAATTGCGCCGGCAGTTTAATACAAAAGCTAACCAAGTGAGAAACTTGGTTGATAGCGCTGAATCGCTAGGCGATGCTGGCAACAAGCTCAATTTAATCAGAGCAGCAGCTTCACTACCTGAAGAGCGCAGCAAAGGCCTCCTCAACTCGGTGTTGCAACTGTGCAAAGGCCTAGTGACTGAGACTAAGGCTGACCCAGTACTCTTCAAAGAAATTATTTCATCGAAAGAGCTTAGAGCAGTTGAAGCTAGAGTACTGCTGGGTTCTACCATGTTTATTATTGCCGACCAAGTTATGTACGGTGAACAACCCCTGCCATTGCGCGATTTGCTCGGTCAATTCTTGCAAATGGTGAGACAAGAAGGCCTACTAACCAGAAATGATCCGTTTTTGATTGAAGCACAATGCGCCATGGAAGCATTAGAGCTAGATGCAGAAGAGGCAGAAGAGGCCGCACAGGCTGCAGCAGAAGCTTAGAACTAGACTGTTAGGCAGGTCGAAGCACTTGAAAATACTCGTTCTGAATGGCCCGAACCTCAACCTCCTCGGCGCCCGTGAAACTTCCACCTATGGCCAAACTAGCCTAGCTGAAATTGAAAGCCGGCTAGTAAAGTTAGCCAAAGATATGTTAGCCAAAGATATTTCGTCAGTCTCGGCTGAGAAAGCCAAGAGCGCCAGCCTAGAACTCCAATTCAAACAATCAAACGTTGAAGGTGAGCTGGTCAATATCATTCAATCTTGCCTGGCCTCCAGTGCAGAAGCAGGTGCAGGAGCAAGCGTAAGCGGTATCTTGATTAATCCTGGAGCGTATGGCCACACCTCTATAGCCATCAGAGATGCCTTTCTCGCCGTAGCGCTACCATTTGTTGAAGTTCATGTTTCAAATGTCTATGCCCGTGAGCCCTTCAGGCACAAAAGCTATCTCAGCGACGTCGCTGTAGGGGTAATAGCCGGATTCGGTGCCAATAGCTACGAATTAGGATTGCGAGCCCTTTACGACCACCTAATTTCAAATGCCGTTACATAGTGAACATTTAGTTAGGTGCAAGCATAAGGCTATAATGGCCCTCGGAGTACAATAAGTTCTTATGGAAAACCGCACAGACACAGTCATTAGAAGCCCAGAAAGAGATAGCAGAATATCTCTGAGACATGCCATGCCCTGCCGGTTCAATATAGTTATGGCAGCGCTAGCAGTTTTTGCTGCCACCTACGTCAGCTGCCAGCCCGCTCGTTGCCAAGAGTCCAGCGTTAAAGAGTCAAGTACTACGCCAGCAGCAGAGTCAAAACCTCGGGCCTATTCCGCTGAGGCCATCAAGCATTACAACAAGGGCCTAGAGTTTCACCAGTCTGGTTTTTTTGAAAAAGCCGTATCTGAATACAAACTGGCCATCGCTTCTGATGATCGCCTAGAACAGGCCTATAGCAATTTGGGTTTGATCTATATCTCACAAAAGAGCTTTGCCTTGGCCCAAGATGCGTTCGATAAAGCGCTTTTTCTTAAACCCAATCGACCAACTTCACTGAACGGCCTGGCCTCAGTGCTCTTTGCCCGCGGCCAAGTCGAGCAGGCCATTGAAAAATGGCAAAAGGCAGTATCAGTAGACCCCAAATTTGCCAGTGCTTATTTCAATATGGGCACGGCTTTTGAATCACAAAAAAAATACGATGAAGCGCTCGCCGTGTACGTAAAAGCAGTGACCATAGCACCAGATATGGCTGACGCTTTCTATCACATGGGCACCTTGTTAAATAAGCAGAAACATCCAGCTCAAGCCCTAGTGCTCTTGCGAAAAGCAGTCGATCTGGCAGCAGAGTCTGAATTTGCTAGAGACGCCCGTAAACAAATTCTATCTATTGAAAATCAATTTGCTAAAGATGGCAGTAAAGACTCAGGTAAAGATAACAAAACTAAAGTAGTCAGCGACCTGCCACCGACTAGAAGGCAGTCACCATCAGTTGGTGCCTCGAGGCAAGAAATTATTGATTCAGCAGCTCGGGCCGTTGAGAAGAAAAAACTAGAGAAAGAATTGAAGGCTGCTGAGGCGCTGAAGGCCAAAGAAAATCCCTCCGAGCGCCAAGGTGGCCTGCTAGGATTGGTAAAACGCAAGCCGAAAAGCGAGATGAAAATGTTCGTACATCCGCCGCAAGCTACTAACGATCAAAAGTCAGAGTAATTACCATGTTTGATAAAGAAGCGAAGCTACAGGCCTTAGCAGAGCTACTTGAAGGCAAAGTAGTCGATGATACTAATCGCGTAGAAGCTTGCATAAAAGGCACAGTAATCGGTTTTCCTGCCACAATAGAAGCCCTCAGAGTGAGCTTTCCCTTTGGCTGTTCATTCTTCATTGAAACTGATGTTTTAAACGAGAACAAGAAAAACAAGAGTAGCGGTGAATTCACCCTTACTATTAGCCACCGCTTGGTCACTGGCTTCTGGGCGAAATTCAGCCGCATACTACTGGTAGATCACAGCGACAAGCCATTAGGAATTAAAAAATTTGATAGCGAATATATAGCCCAGACAAACGACAATGACCAGGCTTTGCGCTTCGTCCAGTATCCATCAATGATTGATAAACTTATGCTGCTCAGCCAATACACAAATTTCACAGAAATGCATGTCAGATCAGGCTTTGGTGTGGTTCTTGTTCAACCAACTTCAATCGAAAAGCTAGATATAGATACAGCAAGAGAAACTTTTCGGGTATTCGGTGAAATAGCCCAAGTAGTTTTCGAGGCCTTTTAATTCAGTGACAAGTTCATTTGAAGCAGAAGCAAAAGCAAGCGCAAAAGTCGACGCAAGTAGCGCCAATTACATTTATTCAGTAGCCAATTTACTGCAGCGCTATCTGACGAATTTGCCCAGCGAAGCTGAAAGAATGCCGGTGCTGCTAGAACAATTAGAAAAAACCGATTGTAGTTTGACCAATCGCAAAAACATGGTTGGCCATCTCACAGCCAGTGCCTTAGTTATCAACCAATCGTCACAAGTACTGTTAATTCATCACAACGGTCTGAAGCGGTGGCTCCAACCAGGTGGTCACCTCAATCATAATGAAGAGCCCGAATCTGGAGCCAGGCGCGAACTACTGGAAGAGACTGGACTCGGGGGCCTGGGCGAGATTGCACTTCTGCATAGTCCACACAGCTCAGCAGTTAATCTAATTTCCGCAGAACCCAATCTACTACCCTCAGGACTCGATCTACTGCCGTTTGATGTCGATACCCACGACATTCCTGCCAATGCTGCTAAAAGTGAAGGCGAGCACCGACATCACGACTTTCAATATATTTACCAGCTCGACCACAAACATGCCCGGCCCATAGTCCTGCAAGAAGATGAAGTGGCCAAATACAAATGGGTCACCTTAGATCAATTGGCCAGCGGCGACTATGGTCGGCGCCTCAGCCGGGTAGCGGCAAAACTTAGAGCCTGTTTAGGCTAAATCTTTCGGCTAGAACTTTTGGCTGGAAATCTCTTGAATTCCCGAAACAGCGGCCTGGTGGCCTTCATGCTCAAAAGCAAAGAGAAACAGATTGTTACGGTGCACGGCATTCTCCGGCCAATGTGATAAATTTACTTTGTGGGTAGTTTTGAGCTAGTACTCAAAAATCCGCAATACAAGCACTAATGAGGTATCGAGTATGGCAGACACCACCACAGCGCCTACTTCCACCACGATTGTCGGTTTGACTGAAGCCGCAGCAGCCGAAGTGAAAAGACTCTTGGTTGACGAGCAAGGTAAGACTGGTCTGCGTATGGAGATCAAAGGCGGCGGTTGCTCAGGAATGTCTTATGGCATGAGCTTCGACAATGCTCAAGAAAAAGACCATGTAATCGAAGAACACGGCGTCAAGCTTTTCATCGATCCTAAAAGCGCTATCTATTTGAAAGGCACAGTTCTGGATTTCCAGAGCGGTCTAGATGGCCAGGGCTTTGTCATCAAGAATCCACAAGCTAAAGGCTCATGTGGTTGCGGCAATTCATTCTCAGTCTAGAATCTAGAACCCAAAATCTAGATCTAAGTCTACTGACCAATAGGTAATTTGGAACGTGCCGGCAATAATTCTGTCCGGCACGTTTCTCATTTTAAATAGTCTCAAGAGTGCCAAAATGAACAAGCTCAAACTGGTTGGTCAAAAGAAAGATGAAACCGCACAGAGTGACTCTTCAGGCTGCGTCATTACTCCACAGAGCTCCAAGCTGGATAGATGTGGATACTATGCAGCTGCTCAGTACAGCCTAATCGAGATTTATGGAGCTGACGCTGAGCGCTTTATCAATGCTCAGACCACTAGCGACGTTAAAGCCCTAAAGCCCTACCAATGGCAACCTAGCGCCCTCTTAGACCGCAAAGCCCATGTGGTCGCCTACTTCAATCTTTATCGTAAAAACAGCTCTTACCGCATTGTAGCTGAACATGATCAAGTGGCAACCATTATTGAACATCTCGACAAATACATATTTTCTGACAAAGTAGAACTACTCGATTTAAGCGCAGGAAAAATGCTGGCATTGATTGGTTCTGATGCCAGAATGCTCATAAGTGAGTGCCTGTCTAAAAAGAACCCAGCTCTATTTGAAAGAGATTTGATCGATGGTGAACTCTGCGGCATTGCAGTGCATATTTTTAGAGCACCACTTTCAAGCAGAGAAGCCTTCTTAATTTATTGCGGCAGCGAACATTTTCAGACTCTACAAGCGAAGCTTCTACCTGTATTAGTTAAGTTTGGCGCCCAAGAACTCACTGAAAAAGACTTGCTGATCGAGCGCGTTGAAGCTGGCTTGCCACAGTTCGCCACAGACTTTACTAGCGACAATTTGATTATCGAGCTGGGCCTAGAAGACAAAGCCATTAGCTATACCAAGGGCTGCTTCCAAGGGCAAGAGGTGCTCGCTCGTGTAAAAGGCCACGGCTCGCCCAACAAGCAACTTACCGGTTTGATTCTAGAGCTAACGAGCAAATCTGATAAAGCAGGTAGTGAGCAAATTGCCACTAACAAAATACCAATAGGCACACCGCTTATGGTGGCAGGTCAAGAAGTTGCGAAAATTTTGTCAAATGTCTATTCAGAGCGGTTGCAAAAACATATCGCTCTGGCTATGGTCAAACGAGATTACCGCACACCAGGCCGAGTGCTGGACGTATCTATTGATACTCACGCAGAGAACATAGAAACTACTACCTTAACTGGCCAAGCCACAATTAAACTGTTACCGTTTATCGAACCTCAAGATTTGAAGCAGAAGGCCAAAGATCTCTACGAAGAAGCCCTAAAGCTTTACGCCACTCTAGATAATAGACACCAAGCTGGTGAAAGCCAAAGCCAAGATCAAAATAAAAGCCAAGATCAAAATAAAAACAAAGTTCAAGGCGAAAGCACCAATACAGAGGAAGCCATCAGCAAATTGCGCACGGCACTGCTTCTGGATAGCAGCTTTGAAGATGCCTACGAGGCACTAGGCGTAATTTTGTCGAAAGAAAATCAGTTAGATGAAGCCGTGGAATTGATGGAGGCCCTAGCTCGCATCAATCCAGATTCGATTATGGCTTATGCCAATCTCTCAGTTTTTTATCTTGAGCAAGGTGGTGGCAAAGAAAAAGCTGAAGAAGCCAAAGCACAGTCTATGAGCATCCGCATGAGACTGGCTGCTAAAGAAGCAATGCAAGAGCACCAACAGAAAGAAGATACTGCAAAAATCGAAGCTGAAGCCATCGAGCGCAAAGCTATGTTTGAGCAAGTTATAGAAATCGACAGTGACGATCTTTTTGCTAACAACGGGTTAGGCAATTGTTACAACATACTGCAGCAATATCAGCTTGCTGAGCCATATTTACTCAAAGCTATAGAGATCAAGGCCAATCACACAGTTGCCTACCAAGAACTAGGTCGCACCTACGAAGGCTTAGGCCAAACAGAAAAGGCCATAGAAACTTTCAAAAAAGGCATTGACGTAGCCGCTCAAAAAGGTGACATGACACCATTGAAAGCAATGCAGGCGAGATTAGATTGTCTATTAGCTAAATCAGAACCCAAATTAGACTCTAAGCCAGAATCTAGCAATGCCTCGATCTAGAGCTTTAAATCTATTTGCGGCTCTGGTCTACATTTTCATGTATGTACCGATCATTATTCTTGTTGTTTTCAGCTTCGACAATTCAAGACTAGCAGTAGAATGGCACGGCTTTACTCTGAGTTGGTATCAAAAACTCTTTGAAAACGAAGCGGTAAAATCGGCTCTATTCAATAGTTTACTAGTTGCATCAATTTCGGTAACAGTCTCAGTTTTTATGGGCGTGTTGGTAGCAGTGGGTTTGAGCCAAGCTCGCTTTAAGGGCACTGCTCTCATTCGCGGCCTGATCGTGCTGCCAATTATCGTTCCCGAAATAGCCATGGCAGTAGGAGCACTGATTCTCTTCATCGCCATTGGCCTGCCCCTTGGTCTGGCAACTGTAATCGTCGCTCATATAATCTTCTGCCTCTCCTATGTGGCTTTGACAGTAGCGGCTCGGCTAGAAGGTCTCAATCCGCAGCTAGCCGAAGCAGCACTTGATCTTGGAGCAACGCCAATCGAGGCTTTTTGCAAAGTAACCTTGCCAATTCTGGCACCTGGTATTATTTCTGGTGCCCTTCTAGCTTTTGTACTTTCTTTAGATGACTTTGTCATCACTCAATTTACCGCCGGTGTAGGCGCCACTACCTTGCCACTGCGCATCTACAGCATGGTTAAATTCGGTGTCAGCCCCGAAATCAACGCCCTATCAACTCTTATGCTTAGCGCCACTTTCATCATCACACTGACGGCTGAATATATCAGAATACATTCAAACAAGACGATCAAGCAGGACCTTAAAACATGACTGAAAATCCCTGGAAAACTATTTCACAGTCTGTGGTCTACGAGAACCAGTGGATCAAAGTACAAGAAGATCAAGTGATTCGCCCTGATGGACTCGATGGCATCTACGGTGTCGTCAACTTCAAGAATAAAGCTGTTGGTGTCTTGCCCATAGACGAAGAAGGCTATACCTATCTGGTCGGACAGTATCGCTATCCCTTGGGCTTCTACTCATGGGAGATTCCGGAAGGCGGCTGCCCTCAAGACGAAGATACTCTTAACGCCGCCAAGCGCGAGCTCAAAGAAGAGACTGGTCTAGAGGCTGTTAACTATCAAGTTCTCGGCCGGGCCCATTTGTCCAATTCAGTATCTGACGAAGAAGCAATCTGGTATTTGGCCACAGGGCTTACCTTAGGTGAAGCTGAGCCAGAGGGCAGCGAAAAATTAGTAGTAAAACGCATGGCATTTTTTGAAGCAGTAGAAATGGTGCAACAAGGCGAAATCACCGATGCCTTGAGCGTTCTTGCCATTAACAGTTACGCCTTAAGGCTCTTGAAATAATTACTAGATATCGATTCTATTTGCCTGAGCCAGATCCTTCAGTTGCTTCAGTTCAGCCTGCAAATCAAGCTTGCGCAAGACTTCGGCAAAATCACTGACAAACTCAGGCATCTGACCACCGGAATAATTGCCATATTGTTTATAAAAAGGCATTGCTTTCTCATAGTTAACTTTCGCCTTATTGAGCAGCTCAGTCGCTTCGCTGGTCTGCCCGGTGCTGGCCGATTGACGAGCCATCATCATGTAGCACTTGCCCAGATGCTGGAAATTTTCATTGAGCAGCGCGCTGTCGCGGCGAAAGGCGGCATCATCTCCTCTTTTGAGATCAGCGGCAATGCTATCTCTATAAACCTTGGTGCCAAACTCTAGCAGTGGTGCGGCTTTATCATATTCGCCCGCAACAAAATACGAATACGACTTACTGTCAAAATTGAGGGCGTCGGCAAACTGGTCATTAGGCGCAGCTATAGGATGGTCAATTGATGTAGCAGGTGGCGCGGCTGAAATTGCACCTCGATAGATGCTGAAACACGCTACAAAACTGATAAAGAACGACAGGGCAATAAAAGCCCAACGCAGAGTTTTGGAAGGAATCTCTCCTTGTGTCGCTGCAATCGGCCTAGGAAAGCTTACTTTCTCACCATCGCGGATCAGTTTAAGATCGCATGCTAGCTCATAAGCAGATTGATAGCGTTGATTAGGGTCGCGAGCTAAGCAACGCAAAATCACCTTGTCTAAATCAGCCGACACTTTGTACTGAGACGGAAGATTAACAACAGTTGTAAGACTAGAGATAGGCTTCGGGTCTTCGTGAATATGGCGAAGAATAATCTTGATCGGATTCTCTGCTGCAAAGGGCTTAACACCAGTGAGAGTCTCATACATCAAACAGCCGAGGGAATAAATGTCAGAGCGGCGGTCTTGCATATTGCCTTCGCACTGCTCCGGTGACATGTAGAGCGGGCTACCAAAAATGTCTCCTGTCTGAGTCAAATTTTCATGGGCCTTTTGCTCACTGGGTAAAACTTTGGCGATGCCAAAGTCGACAAGCTTGACAAAGTCAGAGCCATTTTCAGCCTTTTCCAAAATAATATTGGCAGGTTTAATATCGCGGTGGATAACTCCCTTAAGGTGTGAGTCGGCCATAGCTTCCGCTGTTTGGATAAATATATCGAGAGCCCGCTCGCTATCTAAATAGCCCTCTTGAGCCAGCTCTTGCTCTAGGGTCTGGCCTTCCAGATAGTCCATGACCAAGAAGGGACAACCGCTAACACCAACACCATAATCGTAGACTGCGGCTAAATTGGCATGGGTGAGAGCACTGGCCGCCTTAGCTTCTTGCTCAAAGCGTTTGACAGATATTTTGTCTTGAACAAGATCGTGATTGAGAACTTTAACGGCAAATACTTTGTCGACGGCTTTGTCTCTAACTTTGTAGACAACACCCATACCGCCCCGGCCAACCAAGGCGAGAACTTCATAGCGCTCACCAAGATTAGGAAATTGCTCCTGGGTTGCCTTAGGAGAAAGGGCACACTCAGGAAGCTGGGGCTCAACGTTTTCCACAAGCAGAGCCGCTGGTCTGTCATTGGTCTCCACCAATTCAGGCGTATAAGCCTGATACGACGAAGGCAGAAGACTACTCGAGTCTTCCACGAGTTCTGTGACGGCAATCTTTCGCTCTTTTGGGTCTTCGCGTTTCATTCACTAGCCATCAAGAATATTGAGATTCTGATAACGGTAACATGCCCACTGCTAACAATTCATATGCGGCCAATTTTAATGCCTCATATTCACTCAAAAATTCTAGAATGGTTCTCAATATTCCGAGTTCGCCAAAAACAGATAGCTAAGGCAGAACCACCATACCCAGTTTAGCCCAAGTGAAATTGAGCCCAGAAGAACCCAAGTCAAGAAAAAACTCTTGTGAATTGCCGCAGTCAATGCGTTCGTTTGAAAACAGATAGATTTTTAGCGAAAAAATCTATCCGTTTTTATAGAGAACTTGAACAACATCTGCCTAGATTGCCAACTACAAATCGAAATCAGGATAATACTCGGCAATAACTTGATCGCAAGGCCGGCAAAGCACTGGCAACTTACCAGTGCCATGGTCTTCAGTAAATTTCCAACAGCGCGCACACTTTGTGCCCGAAGCTGGAATCACTTTGACACTGATACCACTTTCATTGTTTTCAGCCAATGCTTCTACAGTTGAAGTGATACCAATGACGGCTTGCGAAGTAATGAAGAAGCCCGGTAAATCCTCACCAAGAGCGGCCACTTTCTTAGCCAGAGCGGCGTCTTCAAAAGCTAGTTCAACTTTGGCTTCAAGAGAACTACCAATTTTGCGGGCTGCACGAGCAGTTTCTAAGGCCTTGTTGACGATGATACGCACATCGATTAGCTCATGCCAGAAATCAGATTCGAGGGTATTCTCAAAGCTCTTGTTTGATTTAGGGAAGTCAGTGAGCAATACACTTTGATGGCCACCGCCAAAGGTCTTCATGGCATCGTTCATATGCTGCCAGATGTCTTCAGCCATGTGCGGCGTGACTGGAGCGAGAAGCCGGACCAGCGCCTGCAGCATGTGAGCAAGCACTGTCTGCACCGAGCGGCGCTTCAAAGACTTGGGCCCAGCTGTATAGAGAGTATCTTTGGCAATATCGAAATAGAATGAAGATAGCTCTACCACGCAGAAGTTTTGCAGCAACTGGTAGTACTTAAAGAACTCAAAGCGATCGAAGTCGCGAGTTACTTCTTCCACCAATTCATTGAGGCGGTGCAACAAGAAGCGATCTAACGAAGAGAGATCTTCAAAGGGCACAGCATCAACAGCAGGGTCAAAATCATACAAATTGCCGAGCATATAGCGGGCGGTATTGCGCAACTTACGATAGACTTCGGCTAGTTGAGCCAACATATTTTTACCGATTGGAATGTCATCGGTGTAGTTAACTGAAGCAACCCAGAGCCTCAATACATCAGCACCATACTGCTTAATTACTTCATCGGGATCAACCACATTACCCACAGACTTAGACATCTTGCGACCGTTTTCATCAACGACAAAGCCGTGAGTCAAAACTGTTTTATAAGGGGCACGACCATGAATGGCAACACTTGTAAGCAATGACGACTGGAACCAGCCGCGGTGCTGATCGGAACCCTCAAGATATAGCTCACAGGGCGAACCACGCAGCTCTGGCCTAGCATCAAGTACAGCGGCATGGGTCACACCTGAGTCAAACCAGACATCCATGATATCGGTCTCGCGAACAAATTCAGAAGGATTAGTATCAGTCTCAGGGCAGCTACCGCATTTCATATCGCCGACGAAATCTTGCGGTGTCTTTTCCCACCAGCTATCCGAGCCCTCAGCATCAAAGACTTTGGCAACAGCTTCAATGCTCTGCTCGTTCATCAGTGGCTCATTGCACTTCTTACAATAGAAGACTGGGATGGGCACGCCCCAGGCACGCTGCCTGCTGATACACCAATCAGAGCGGTTCTGCACCATGTTGAAGATGCGGTTGCGACCAGAGTTTGGCAACCATTCCACTTGATCAATGCATTCTAGTGCCTTTTGGCGGAAGCCCTCAACCGAAGCAAACCATTGTTCAGTTGCTCTGAAAATCAAAGCATTTTTGCAACGCCAACAGTGTGGATAGCTATGGCTGAAGGTTTGATGCTTGATCAAAGCACCAACTTCTTTCAAATGCTCAACGATAACTGGATTTGCTTTAGCGTAATGTTGCCCGGCAAAAAGACCAGCTTCATCAGTAAAGATGCCGCGACCGTCAACAGGTGAAAGCACACCAAGGTTATAGAGCTTGCCTACCTCAAAGTCTTCAGGGCCGTGACCCGGAGCTGTGTGCACAACTCCAGTACCGGCTTCATTGGTAACGTGAGCACCATTGATTACGCGACTGGCTCTGTCAACGAATGGGTGTCTTGCCTCAATTAATTCTAGCTCGCGGCCAGTGGCAACGCCTAGCACGGTTACGGCAGCAGCATCGATATCAGCTGCTTGCAAGAATGTCTCGCGCAGACTCTGTGCCACCACCAACACACCATGATCTGGTGTGGTAATAAATTCGTAGACAAAATCTGGATGCAGAGCAATTGCTAAGTTGGCAGGAAGAGTCCAAGGAGTAGTGGTCCAAGCAACAAAAGAAACAGGCGTTTTTTCATTAGTGTTTGCAGCACCATTTTTGGCTTCAGAGACAAACTTAGGCAGCTTGCTGCGCTCAGAATCGGGCACGGCAAACTTGATATAAATTGAATTAGAAGTATGGTCGGCATACTCAACTTCAGCTTCTGCCAAAGCTGTTTCGCAAGTAGGGCACCAGTAAACAGGCTTAAGCCCTTTATAGAGATAACCATTGGTTACCATCTTGCCGAACACTCTAATTTGAGCCGCTTCAAAATGCTGATCAAGAGTGATATATGGATGAGCCCAATCGCCCCACACTCCCAGTCTTCTAAAATTATCTTCTTGACCCTTCAGGTTAGAGAGGGCAAATTCTCTACATTTTTTTCTTAGCTCAACTGGAGTAATGGCAGCTCTTCCGCCTTTTACATTCTTCAGAGCGGCGTTTTCGATGGGCAAACCATGGCTATCGTAGCCCGGCACATAAGGAGCATAGAAGCCGTGAAGAGCTTTGTACTTAGTGATGATGTCTTTGAGAATTTTATTGAGGGCTGTGCCGATGTGAATCTTGCTCGAACTCAAATAAGGAGGGCCGTCATGCAAGACGAACTTTTCAGAAGCGCTGCGCTTTTCTAAATTGAGTTCGTAAACCTGTTTTTCGTCCCAGAACTTCTGAATTTCGACTTCGCGAACCGTGCTGTTAGCTTTCATAGGAAAAGCTGTTACAGGAAGATTGACTGGAAATTTCTTCTTATCGTCGGCCACAGTAAGTCCTCAATAGTCTCTAAGTTAGTTCTAAAACAAAAACCGCCAACAGTGATGCTGGCGGTGGCAAATTCACTTACCCACGCCTTTACTTGCTTGTAATAATTTCTACTGAAATACAGTTGCCAAGTATCATAAAAGCTTCTCTTTCAAGGGGTAATCAATATAGATATAGAGGATAGAGCGACGACCATAGATACGTCAACAAATCGCCTCTTCTTGGCTAAACAAGTCTTTATTGACGGCTTTAGAGTAAACTCAAAATATACTCCACATATTAACTAAAGGCGGTTATGACCAAAGTCTTCGACGTAGCGAAAGCAGCAGCATTAGCGGGTGGAGCTTTGCTGAAAGCCCGTGTTGGCAAAATCAAGAGTGTTGATTACAAGAGCGCATTCAACCTTGTCACTGACGTAGACAAGGCTTCCGAAGAATTGATCATTAACACCATTAGGGCAGCCTTTCCTGAAGACAGCTTCCTGGCGGAAGAAGGCGGCATTATCCACGGTAACGATTCCGCGACTAGCCCAAGCCAAGGCCCAGGTCAGAACCAAAGCAAAAGCCCCAAAAGAAGCCCAAGCAGACGATGGATCATCGACCCTTTGGATGGCACAACCAACTATGCTCATAGCTATCCTTTCTTTTGTGTCTCAATAGCAGCTGAAGAAGACGGCATAGTCACCCATGGCGTTATTTACAACCCGATGTCAGGTGAATTATTTAGAGCAATAAAAGGTCAAGGGGCGTTTCTTAATGACGAGCCCATTCATGTCTCTAGCTGCGCGTCCCTTGACAATGGGCTTTTAGCCACGGGCTTTCCCCCAGATACTGTCAACAACATCTATAACAATATGGACAGTTTCAAGCACATCACCAATGTCTGCCATGGCGTCAGGCGCGACGGTTCAGCCGCACTCGATCTTTCATTTGTCGCCTGCGGCAGACTAGACGGCTTTTGGGAGCGCAAACTATCAGCTTGGGACGTAGCAGCCGGAGCTCTTATTGTAGAAGAGGCCGGTGGCAAAGTTAGCAACCTTGAGGCCGGCCCCCTAGATATGATGAGCGGCCATATTCTTGCTAGCAATGGCACAATTCACCAGCAAATTGTCGATGCACTTGCTACTGCTAATACTCACTAGTGACTAAGACTTTTTCTTGCCTACTAACTTGCGATAGTCACCAAACCAGGCACCAATGGTGATGCGCAATACTTCTGCCAACATGCGTGGTGAATCGGTCAATACATTTACTTTCGAGCCTTCCACATTGGCCCAGTTGATAGCAATCTCAGCAATTTTGTAGTCACGCAAACGGGCTATGTATAGAAGTTCAACATCAAAAGCATAACCATTCAAACGCGAAACAGAAAAAATATCATGGGCTGCTTGCCGACTGAATAACTTGAAACCACACTGAGTATCTTTGATACCAGGAAGAATCAACTTCTGCACAATTAGGTTAAATGTGTTGCCAATATACTTGCGATGAGGCAACGCCTTGACGACAGCATCAGGATCACCCATGGCACGCGAGCCAATAACCACATCAAAGCCCTCTTCGCACTTCACCAAGAGCTTCTGCATTTCTTCAATGGGTGAACTGCCATCGGCATCATTCATGAGCAAATAATCGCCGCGAGCAGCCAACATACCAGTGCGCACAGCATAGCCTTTGCCACGGTTAGGCGCATAAGAGAGCAGCCTTACACCAGGATATTGCTCGGCAAATTCTTCAACGTACGCAGCCGTATCATCATACGAACCATCATCGACAACAACGATTTCGAAGCTTAAACCCGACTGATAAAGATAACGGTAAACCGACGTTAGAGTGACAGGAAGTCGCCTATCTTCATTGTATGCCGGAATTATTACCGAAACCTGCATGCACCGTCTTCACAGGGAAACCCTGATTTATTGCCCTACTTATTTGCGTCCCGCTGGGCTGCCAATCTGGCGGCGTTGTCGAACACTGAATTGCTACCTGTTAGCGTACCAGCATTGAAAGCCTTCGTGGTGTAATACGATTGACCTTGATCAAGTTGTTGCATGTTTGCTCTCACTTGACCAGCCTGGAAGAGCGATCGACTCTCATCATGTGGAGTATAGCCCCATGGCCCGAAGACACTTTGAGAGTTTCTAAAGCCAGTATAAGCCGCTCCATACTCTTTAACACCGGCGTAGTCGCCGTAAGTGCTAATGCCTTGAGTAGCACCAACAGTAATTAGGGCGCCCATGGTAGGAGCAATTCGCTCAGCCGAGACAACCTTGCCCAGAACACTAGCAATTTTGCCACTCTCTCCAATCACGCTGCCCATGCCAAAAGCACTGTTGAGCAGCACTTGTCCACCGAAGCTATCTATACCGTGTCCAGTCCATTTGATATCAGCGTTGGGGTTGCTAATTTTCTCGATTGCGGTTTGACCAAGGGTGAAAGTAGTACCGAAGGCTAAGTTAGTAGCACCAACTTTGCCGATATTTAAAGCATGTCCGGTGAAGCCAGTGACAGCAGCGGCTTCACCAGTGCCAGCGGCCACTTTAGACACGGCACCAGCTGCCCCAGGAAGGGCAACAAGAGCGGCAGTGTTACCGGCTACTTTGAAAGAGTCACCCATATCGCGCCAAATAGACTCTTGGCTATACAATGGCTTGCCTTGTCTATCAAGCGCCAACCCACCAGTATTATCGGCCAAGAGGCGCATACCACCGGTGCCGGCTGCGGCCACTGTGCCAGCGCCGATACCGAGTACTGTGACACCACCAACGACACCAGCCGTCGCCAACATTGTTGTACCAACAGCCCCGACTCCGAGAGCGGCAGCAGCGGCAGTACCAGCGGCGGCACCAGTAGCGATGCAACCTGGTCCAAGCCAGATACCGGCGGCCACGCCAACAACCACGGCACCAACGATGCAGAGTTTCTTGCCCCAGCTATCCCACCAGCCTGGCTCTTTAGCCATTTCTCGCATTTGCTCTAAGTCTTTTTTGTGCTCAGCAACGAAGGCCGGATCACCATTCTCAATTTCAGAAAGCTTGGCATTGGCAGCACTTCTATCTTCACGAGAGAGATCGTAACTAGCCTCAAGTAAGCGAACCAATTGAGTATTTTTAGTGTTGTTAGTGAGCTGTTCTTCCAGTTGCCCCTTTTGCATATCAATCATTTTGATTTGATCTTCAATGCGCTTGGCTTCAATCTTGCCAGCCTCTTCAGTAACAAACTTCTTGGAACCCAGCCCCTTCTGTTCAGCTTCTAATTTTACTTTTTCAGCATCAAGAGCTTGTTTTGACTGAGTCAGTTCGCGTTTCTGTGTAGCTAGTTGACCGTCCATAGAGGCACCAAGTGCAGCCAAATCAGCTTTAACTTGGGTGTTATTCATGCCCTTGCCGTAAGCAGACTCTTTTGTTTCAGAGCTAGCATCGGTATTGCCGCCTTGCAATCTTTGGAATTGAGTGCGGAAGTTATTGATATCAGTATTGAGCTTGTTAGGGTCAAAGGTAGACGATGCAGCCATCTGCCTGTCTAGTTTTGCTAAGTCAACAAAACGATTGTCATTATAGTGAATTTGGCCATCAGCACCACGGTTGTACATAACATCAGGACACTCAGCTTTCACTCTTAGAGTAAGTGTCTGAGCTTCGCCGAAGCGGCCTTGCTCTGCCAAGAATTGAGCATACTGCAGTCTAGCTGTCTCAGCCATAACCACAGTATTAGCCATTTCTTTCAATACTTCTGGGGTCTGTCTGTTAGCAAAAGCAGGGTCTTTAACCATTTGAGCAATCATTGGCACATTGATGTTGTCAGCCTGAGTAACAGCAGCTTTAAGAGCTTTCTCTTGTTCAACTTTGTTACCCTTGCTACCGAGTTCAATGGCATTTTGCAGTTCTTGAGTAATGGCTTGGACTTTCTGCGAACCGTTTTCATTGCGAGGGAAAACTTCGTTAACTGCATTGAGATAAAGTGGATGATTGCGCAATTCTTTGCTGCTAGCACCAGCCTCCGCAATCAATGACATAGCATCTGTGATATCAGCTCGGTCTACTTTCAATTTACCGTTCGGCATCAACTCAACTGGTGTATTTGGGTTAGTAAAACCGCCACCTTTTAGTTGAGCATAAATCAGCTTAGTAAACGCTGGAGCGTTCTCTAGGGTTTTCAATCCATCGACTTTTTCTTGTGCCGAGAGCAAGCCTTCGAGCTTAGTTTTGGTAGCATTGTCAGCGGGGCTTTTCAAAGCCTCTGTAATGCTGGCAGATGATAGCTTGTTGGTATCAAGACCAAGAGATTTAGCAATGGTATTGCGCTCAGCAAGATTGTTATTAAGTTGACGCGAGACTTCTGCTTGATCAACCGACTTTGACATAACTACTGCCTGATTGGCAGCGTTATCAACAGTTTGCTTCAACTCTTTGATGCGCTCACCCACAGTTGTTTGATGCGTTTTGCCATCAGCTCCAGTGACGGTGACTTTCTCATCCATCGGCTTCTTGCTGCTAATCAACTCGGCAAGAGCATCAGAAGATTGTTTTGCTGTAGTAATGCGTCCAAAGATTTCTTCAGTTTGTTTTTTGACATCAATTTCAGCTGGCTTTGCCGCTGCATCTGTCACTTTGGTTTTGTCGCTAGTCTCCTTAGGAACATTTCCGGCCAAGCTCAGCTTGAGACTGGCATCACCAGCTTCGTCTACCTTTTTAGGGGCTGAATCGGCTACCTTAGTAGTTTCTGGCTTGGTCTCGGTCATGGTTAGAACCCTCTTGCTTCATATACTGATTGAGAAACATTCACTATCTCTCAGTAATATGGACTATACAGATTGTTCCCTTTTCTCGACAAAGTCAGACAAAATAAGTGGGTTAATTCGCCCAAAACGAAGGCGCCATCAGAGACGGCGCCTTGTTTGTTACTCGCGGTAGTCAAGAGAAACTGATGCTCTCTTATTTCACCTACGGGCTAGCATCAGGGCTAGTGACCTGGTCAGCCGCGGTTGCGGGCTTTCGAGTATCAGCTTGGGCTTTTGCGGTTGTATCGACTGGGGCCTTAGGAGTTGTATCGACTGGGGCCTTAGCAGTTGTATCTACAGGAGCCTTAACCGTTGTATCGGCAGCAGCCTTTGGTGTGGCATCGGCTGGCGGTATGGCTGTGCCTAGACCGTAGTCATAATCTTTGAGTTCCTGATCAGCGCCTGTAACCATTGGTCTAAGTGTCCAAGAGTCTTGAGCGGCTCCTGCAAATGGAGCAATGAGCGGAGAACTCAAGGCTTGATAGGTTAGTGCTTTACGGTTGAGATTCTGACCGAGAATTGCTTTCACGCCCAAATCTCTACTTTCGGCCATACCTAACTTAGAGAAGCCACGGAAAGCAGCTCCAGCAAATAGACCTTCTAGCACACCACTGCGGCGGACGACGTCCATAGCAGTTGGATTAGTACTGCCAAAGTTAGCATCAAGCATGGCTTCGCTGAAATTATATTTGACAGGCTTACCATCTGAATCAACGCCCTTGCCCATGCGGTCGTATACGCCAGTGATACTTTCGTAAGCGTGCAAACCAACCATGTATGAACCAACAGCAACAGCATCGGCTCTGCGGGTCATACCACCCTTAAGAGCCTGTACATCAGCCAAGTCAGCTCTGACAGTTTTAGGAATACTGAGACCACCATAGAAGCGATCGGTAACGAATACTTCCTTCAACCACTGGCCTTTTGATTTCTTAGTGATGTCACTGACTTCAGGAGCCATTTCATCAAGTTTGCGCCAGCCTTGTCCGTTGGCACCCTTGCGTGAAATATCGCCAAAGATACCAGCACCGTTAGCTTCGATCTGACGCAGAGCAACGTCGTCAGCTTGACCTTTAAGCCCGGGGAACATGCGAGCCATTTCGCTTTCAGGAGTTGCCTTAGCCACGTAGCTCTCAATTTCGCCCATAGTTTTAGCGTCACGAGTAGGCACAGAGATAGACTTGCCTGAAATTGGCCCCATTTTGGGCAGCACTTTTACAGACTCGACACTACCAAGTCTCGATACTCTCATACCGTTGTCGAGTGTAGCCAACTCATCAGCGATCTTCTTGGCAGTATCGAATCTTGGAACGCCAGCGGCACCAAGATGTTCCATGGCTTGGCGAGGAGTCATCTTCTCATAACCAGGAATCATTTTAGCGGCCTGAACCAAATCTTGAGTAGCAGTCAAATCTTTGGCCACAGCAGATTTGATGTCTCCAACGGTACTGATGCCGTTTCTTTGCAGTTCGTTAATAGCCTTCAGTTCAGGAGTCATTCCGCCTTGAACTAAAGTCATGGCCTCGGCACCACGGGTGCTGAGCGAGGTTGGCAGTACTGCCCTCAACTCATCATCAGTCAAATCGGCAATCTTGCGTCCAGCGATGCTGCTATTTCTAATCGCATCAGCTTCGGTTTTCAGACCTTTAGCAGCTAAACGTTCGCCGTACTCACCCAAAGTCATAACTCGGCCAGCCTCGTTATCCATGCTACGAGCGGCCATAGCCACACTTTCGTAGCCAGCGAGGTTGCGGTTCAAGATCTTATTGCCAGCGATACCGCCGTACTTCATGGTCATCACCAGAGCTGATACAGCACCAGCGTGCACTGCAGTTTCTGTAGGCGCTTCCCACTGACCGGTACCTAGGCGCATCGCTACTGAACGTGTGGCGAAGTTGACGCCAAAGGAAGATACATCAGCAACGGCATGCTTAGCAGCAAATCCCATCTTGGTTTTTGACAACAGTGCGGCGACACCGAGCTGGGTAGCGAAAGACAGACCAGTATCGACAATATCTACACCGGTGCTCCACATTTTAGTGTTAGCGGCTGTGGTGACTGCCTTGAATTGCTCAGGAGCAAGTTGGGCACCAAAAGCTTTAACTTGATCAAGAGATGGATCGGTAGCATTGGCACCATGAATTTCTTTGTATTTAGCATCGGCTTGTTTTAGCAGTTCAACAGCCTTAGTTGGCTGATAGAGAGAATCAATTTGTGGAGAGGAGCGGTGCTCCCAAGCTTTCTTCTCTTGGTTGAATACTGCTCCTTGCGAAATATACATCATTGCTGATGCGGTTCTGGTGGTGACGGCAATGTCTATGGCACCGGCTCTGTCTTTAGTACCCTGCAAGAAGTCTAAAGCTTTAGGAATGAGCTGTTGAGTATCACTTGAGCCAATGGTGCTCATGCTCTTCTCAAGGTTGGCTTTCTCACGCTTCATCAAGTCAACAGGCATGTTATCGGCAGCAGCGTAGACCAGCTTAAGCTGATCATCCATAGACTTGTTCAAGTCCATTTGGTTAGGGCCGGTACCTAAAACTGGCTGAAGTTTCTCAGGGCTCTTGGTGTCTATAGCCAGAGCGTCTTTACCACCAAGATAGGCAGCATATTCTTGACGAACAGTAATTCCTAGGCTCAGTGAATCAATCAGACCAGCATTCTCAGCGTGATACTGTAGTCTGGTGGCAGCATCAAGTGGCTTGCCATCAAGTGTCTGGCCTTTTTCTATGGCGCCAACTTTATCAGCTAGCTGTTTCTTAATTTCGGCGACACGAGTTGGATCATCAATGCGCTTCAAAAGCTCTTCGTAAAGGGCCTTTGTTTGAGGGATGTAGTCTGGCCCTTCTTTAGCCATCTTATGAGCAGCATCAAGCAACTGGTCTGGAGTCGCTGCAGCTAATTGGGCAGCCATGTCGCCGGGAGCGGCTGGCTTGGCAGCAGCATCAGTAGTTTGACCAGGAACAGCAGCAGCATCTGTTTTCTTAGCCGGATCAACAGCAGCCTCAGCCGATGCAGCAACCACAGGAAGCTTAGCACCAGTATCGGTGGCAAGCTTAGAGACTACAGGGTCAGCCACAAGAGCTTTAGTGATCTCATCTGGCAAACCAGCAAAGCTAGATTCTAATACTGCTTTAGCTGTGGCCTTGTTATCACTGCCATCGGCAGCCTTGCCACCAACTGAATTGAGCAGAGCAGCATAGTTGTAGTGGGCTGTAGGCTTAGCATAAATTGCTTCTTCGTAGTTCTTCGCTAAACCAGTCATGCCAAATTGTAGAGCGATAGCATTGAGGCCGTTTTCAGGAGTACCAACTGCGGCAACTGCATCACTAACGGCTTTACCAAATTCAGGATGGGTCTGACCCAACTTAGCCAGGGCAGCTGTACGATCTGCAGCACTGACATCTAGATTAGTGATTGTTTGCAATAGACCAGCATCAGCCTGACTGAGAGCCGGTTTACCATCGGCACCCTTGGGGCTCTTATTGACCATGTTGACAAATTCAGTATCAATCTTGCCTACTGCGGCAGTGAATGCCGGGGCTTTTTCTGCTGGCACAAGCTTAGCCAGCTCAGCAGCGCTAAACTCATACTTGGCTTTAGAGAGAAGTAGGTGGTCATCAGCAGCCTTAACACTGTCTGCTAGAACTTTTTGTTGTTCTGGGGTAAGTGCTTTTGCAGAACTGTCTGTCAGTTGCTTCGACAGTTCACTACCGGCTCTAATGGCGGCAATATTGGCAGCTTCATTAGGAATAAGCCGCTGAATAGTAGCAATTCTAGATTCTTGAGTCTCAGCTCCAGCCTGAGTATTAGCCTCAGCTCGAAGGTTAGCAGGAGCGTCGGTGGTCTTGGCGGCAGCAGCCTTTTCTTGTTGATCTCTTAGATATTGGTGAATTTGCACAAATTCTTGTGGCAGTTTCTGGCCACTTTCCATAATGCGCGTATATTGGCGCATGAAATTTGGATCTGTGAGAATCGTGGCATTGGCATTTAACTTGTCACCCAATTGGGCTTTCTGCTCAGGAGTGAGTTTTGATAAATTCTTAGCGTCTTCAGGAGATAGGCCAGCAGCCTGCAAGAACTGAGTGGTACCTTCTTCAATTCGACCTTGACGATAGAGCCAGAGAGCCTTATTGCCTTGGGCGCAATCATTGACGCGCATAAGAGTATAGTCAGCAGCTTGACGCTCAGCCAATGCCCGCAACTTCTCAGGATCTTTTTCAGTTAACTTAGCTTTCAATACAGCTTCATAGTCGGCTTTAGCTGCAGCGATCTGCTCTGGTGTAACTTGTTTGGCAATTTCAATAGCTTTGTTGTAAGCGGCTTCGGCATCAGGAATTTTATGGGCACGGTTAGCTGCTGGCACATCATTATCAAGAATGCGAGCTACTTCTTTAGACAAAGTAAGACCCTTAACCAACTCAGGGCTAAGTGGCTTTGTAAGGTCTAGGGCAGCGGCTGGCTTGTCTGTTGCTACAGGGGCTGCATCTTTAGCTGGTGCTGCTTTGTCTACTGGTACCGCTGCTGCATCTTTGGCTGGGGCTGCTTTGTCTACTGGGGCAGCTGCTGCATCTTTGGCTGGTGCCGCTTCTTTAACAGGTACTGCATCCACCGGAGGCTTAGCCGAACCGGTGCTGTCACCAGTAGCGGTCTTAGGTGCTGTAGCAGAGGCGTCAGTTGCCGGCTTGGCCGTCGACGCTGGCTTCTCTATAAGGTTGCCAAAATCTATCTTCAAAGGGTCGGCAGCCGTAGCATCTGGTTTTTTGTTCAAGATTGAATCAGCAACATCAGCCATTAGAAAGAACCCCTAGTGAGTAGCGACAATTCATACACGCAGCGCCATATTAATTTATTCCAGCTTTAACGTCCTTTGAAACTGGGGAAACTACGTAGACGGGAAGTCAAGTGGTTATATTTTTATCTTTACAACCACTGCTCCAGATACATCTATACAGACCGATTCGTTTTTAGACAAACTTCCATAAAAATAGAAGCCGACGGCAAGAGGCTCTTACTCGTCTTACTCGCCTAGCTCAACTATTGTCACGCCATCTCCACCTTCAAAGGTCTCGCCCGAACGCTGGCGATTGGCATAGCGACAGCTGCTGAGAAATTCGCGCACGACCGACTTAATGGCACCGGTACCATGACCATGAATAATCATCAGAGGGCTAACTCGATTGAGAGCACAGCTATCAACGAACTGCTCAACTAGGCCATAAGCGTCATCGGCCCGCTTACCACGCAAGTCAATAGTATTGCTCTGAGTGCGAACAAATACTGCCGGATCATTATATTGAATAGAGTTGGCCGAATTTTTCTTCAAATTAGACTTTGCTGAAACGCTAGTTGTTTGATGTGCCTTGACCTTGGCTGTTCCTCTAATTTCTAGATCGCTTGGAGCCACCTTCACCTTAAGAGGTCCGACCTGCACCATAACCCGATCAATTTTTGATTGTTGTTTGTCAGAGTAAATTACTTCTTGCACTATGCCAGAGCTATTCAAAGACTTCAATCGAACGGTCATACCCACAGTGAGAACGTTTGGATCTGGCCCCTTAGGGATAATCTTCTGCCGCTCTTGCAGGAAACTTACTGTCGCCTTCAAAGCCTCTAGCTCAGCAGCGGTTTTTTGCGCAGCCTTAATACTAGGCTCGCGCTGTAAGCCGGCAATCATTTCTTTCATGATCTCGCGAGCGCACTTAAGCTCTTCTTCTAGCTCAGAAGCCATGCGTCCGCGTACTTTTTCTTGCTCAAGCAAAAGTTTTTCTTCTTTTTGGTCAAGCTTGACTTGCTTAGCTTCTAAATTTTCTTGCAGCTGACTCAACTGCTCTTGCCGCTCATCCACTTGGGCCAGGCGACTATTGAGATTTTCAATGATCTGCTCAAGCTCATGCTCAGAAGCCGCTGTCAACTCACGAGCCCGAGCTACCACAGCTTCATCTAAGCCTAGCCTCTGGGCGATGGTATTGGCCTTTGAACTACCTGGTACACCCAAGCGCAGTTTATAAGTAGGTGATAGAGTGGCCTCATCAAATTCAAAGCTGCCGTTAACAAAACCACTATTTGTATAGGCCAGCATCTTCAACTCACCAAGGTGAGTGGTGGCAATAGTGACCACATCACGCTCAAGTAGATGCTCAAGAATAGCCCGAGCTAGCGCTGCACCTTCTTTAGGATCAGTGCCTGCACCTATTTCATCGAGCAAAACCAGCATGCCGCGCTTTGCCGTATTGACTATTTCGACAACATTTTTCATATGGGCAGAAAAGGTAGATAAGCTTTGCTCAAGTGATTGCTCGTCACCGATGTCGGCACAAACAAGCGGGAATAATGCAGTCTTAGAGCCACTTTTGGCCGGCACTAAAAGGCCACACCGAAGCATTAACGAGTAAATACCTATAAGCTTGAGTAATACTGTTTTACCACCGGTATTTGGACCAGTAATTACCAGAGTACGCTCGCCTTCTTGCATAACAACTGTATTTTCAACTACTATTTTTTCTTTATTTTGGCGATTCTGCAAAACCAGAAGTGGGTGACGGGCGCCACGCAACTCAATCATGGGTTGATTGCTTAGGTCAGGTTTAATGCCGCTATAGAGCAAAGATAAACGCCCCCGAGCCATGATGCAATCGAGATCAATTAGGGCGCTATAGCAATCAGCCATTTGATCAGCAAAGGGCCTGAGCTGATCACATAACTCGACAACGATTCTCTCGATCTCGCTTTCTATGGCCGAGTCTTTGATTCTTGTCTGATTTGAAAGCTCAACTACACTGATGGGTTCTACATATACAGTCAATCCAGACTGCGAAGCATCATGGACGATACCATCAAGCAAGTAGCGCATATTGGCCATAACGGGCAAGACAAAACGCCCGCTGCGCACAGTATAGATTGGCTCTTGTAGGGCCTTTGTGCCAGACTGCGATTGAATAATTCGCGACAGCTCGTCTTTTATATGCTGATCGAGTTTATGTCTTTCTCGACGCAAAGAGCGCAATAGGCTAGAAGCAGTATCTTTAACAACACCAAAATCATCAATGGCAAAGTCAATGGCATCAATTTGTTTGGGCAGGGCCACTAAGGTTGCCACAAAGCGATGTAAGTGCGGAAATTGAGAGGGGACAAGAAGAGCCAGAGATCCGCGTACAGACCGCGCCACTACGAGCAGTGCCTTAATACGAGCCAGATCGCTAGCTGTAATTACAGCACCAGCTCTCAGCAGGGCAATAGATTCGCGAACATCACTGAGTTTAGCTAAACTAAAAGCCGTGCGGCTCGAAATTAGAGCGCAAGCCTCTTCGGTTTGATCCAGCAAATTCTGAGCACTGGTGATTTCAGTATCTAGATCGAAGGCAAAACCCAAAGAGGGCACGAGCTGCGTTGAACGCCTCGTACCCTCAGCTGTTTCATTCTGTTCTGCAAGATAAGTAGTGAGCCTTTCCCATTCAAGAGAACGAAGACTTCTATGCTCAATACTCACTATCTTTCAAAAAACGTACTGCTAAATGCGGTTAATTGAGCTCTGACGGAATACCGCCAGCAGCAGCACCAGCAACAACGGCAGTGGTGACAGGCTCAACCACTTCTTTAGGCATAGCAGCAAGTTGAGCCATTTGAGCAGCCATTTGAGCGGCTTGCTCTGTCAGCTCTTCAATAGTATCTGTGCCGAGCAACTTTCTTAGGCGAATTTTCTGCAGTTCGTAGCTGCGATTGTTGCGCTTGTGTACAACACCAATACGCTCTAACTGCTTAATAGCTTCAAGGTGAGACTCAGGCACGGAAGCAACATCAACGCAGCCTTTCTCGTTAAGCCAAGAAATAGTTGGAGACAGGGTTCCCAGCAACTTGCGCATCGGCTGTTCGAAAACAGGCATCATCTAATACTCCTACAAACGTGCTTTTTAATGTTATCAGCTTGACAAGGGTATTCTGAGGAGGTTATTGCAGGCTATGAAGCAATACCCATATATAATTAAATACATGAACACCCTTTACAAGTATGCAGGATTTTGCCCTGTCGTGCACGAAAGTGCCTTTATTGCCCCAACTGCCTGCCTAATCGGCAATGTTACAGTGGCGGAAGATGCCAGTATTTGGTTTCACACCGTAGCCCGGGGTGACATTAACGCCATTTCCATCGGCCGCAGTACCAATATTCAAGATGGCTGCCTAATGCACGTCACCCATCACCTTGGCCTCACAGTCGGTGATAGAGTCACCGTTGGCCATGGCGCCATTCTGCACGGCTGCACCATCGAATCAGACTGCCTAATAGCCATGGGGGCCATAATTTTAGACGGTGCCAAAATTGGCGCCCATTCAATAGTTGCCGCCGGTTCAATCGTCGCCCCAAACAGTCAAATACCTCCTGGCAGCTTAGTCATGGGCGTACCTGGCAAGGTCGTGCGCGAAGCTAACGCCAAAGACAGGGAGATGATCGAGCGCGGCGCAGCAAATTATGTGGGCTACAAAGAGACATATAAAGAATCTTTATCGGAGCTTTGAAGTTAGAGCTTTGAAGTTAGAGCTTTAACGTCATAAGTAAGTCTAGTAGTTACCAATGGAACTTAATTCAACCAAATCAGACTGGTGATACTTAGCTTTGGTTGAAACTTTTGCAATCCGCTCCGCTACACTTGGCAAATGACCTACCAACCACGACTTAACCGTGAACAACGTAGTAGGGTCGATGTGGGCGGTTTCTATCAAGACATGACCTTTTCCCGGCAACCACCTGACTGTTTGGTCAGTTGACTTGAGTTTCTTAAGTAGGGTAACAACAGCATTTTGCTGAAGCATGCGGTCATGGTCGCCTTGAATCACCAACACAGGCATATCGGCAGGAATATTCTTAACGTGATTGATGTTCGACCGAATCACCGAAGCAGTAGTTAACAATTCTCTCAAGCTCAGAGTTTTGCGCACCATCGGGTCTTCTATGGTTTCTTGAGCAATCACGGGATCTTCAGAGGCAAACTTCCTAATGTATGGAACCATGTCAAATTGCCTGACCGGGTTAGCGAACAAGGCCGCCACATCTTTCACCATCTCTGGCTCACAATAGTTGCGGCGCTTTAGAGCAGGGCTGGACAATACTAGGCCACTGATCTCGTCAGGTATAGCCTCAGCAGCACGCAGTGATAGTCCGGCTCCCATGCTCTCACCAATGAGAAAAACAGGAAGGTCTGGATGCTCATTGTGAGCAGCACGAACCAGCGCCTTCAAATCTTCCAAACTGGCTTTATAGCTGAGTACGCTCTTAGAGCTAGGCTGGAATTGCCAGCGGCCATAGCCCCGCAGGTCTTGGGCATAGACCTCAAAACCTAGACCGACAAGTTCATTGGCAAGATGATCATAAACACCACCGTGCATCACCATGCCATGAACAGCAATAGCTATAGCCTGAGGCTTTACTTCTTTTTTATTGCGCCAAACACAAATTGGAATATTCGGCAGGTTGGTCATACCATGCTCAAGGGGAGCATCGTCTCGCTCAACCTGGCACTGAGCTATAGCTGGCAAGCTCTGAAACGAAATTAAAGTACTAAAAAACGCAGCTGCTGCTGCGCCAAATGTCTTTTTTAGATTCTTAATGCCAAAGCAAAGCTGACGATTAAACATAGTCATCGTGTGCCTCAAGTTTCAACCTGCTTTACAGTCAATCTGTCGAATCAGACAGACAGTCCCTAAACAATATGTACCAAGAGGGAATCGGATTAAAACGATAACTAGTTAAAACATTCAGTCGTCATCGAGAACAAGGCCATTGCAAAGATGAGAAGATAGGCCTTGTTCAATCTAGATGTTAAACACTGGCTGAATATGCTTTACATATCTCCCCGACTTGCTCAAGCAAGCCTTACTTACTCAGGAACAATGCCAAAAAGAACTGATATCAAAAAGATACTGGTGCTCGGAGCCGGACCGATTACTATCGGCCAAGCTTGCGAGTTTGATTACTCTGGGTCTCAGGCTTGTAAGGCTCTCAGAGACGAAGGCTACGAAGTAGTTTTAATCAATTCAAACCCGGCAACGATCATGACAGACCCCGAGGTGGCCGACCGCACATATATAGAACCAGTCACAGCCGAGGTTGCCCGCGAAGTGATCGCCATAGAGCGTCCCCAAGCGCTGCTACCCACCATGGGCGGCCAGACCAGCCTCAACGTAGCCGTAGAATTGGCTGAAAGTGGAGTGCTGGCCGAATTCGGCGTCGAGCTAATTGGTGCCAAATTGCCAGCGATCAAATTGGCAGAAGACCGCGATCTTTTTAAGCAAAAGATGATCGAAATCGGCCTCTATGTGCCTAATTCAGGCATTGCCAGAAACATTTCAGAAGCTCGTGAAATCGGTACCAAAATCGGTTTTCCTATCATTATTAGACCGGCCTTTACTTTAGGTGGAGCTGGTGGCGGTATCGCTTACAACCAAGAAGAGCTAGACGATATCGCCAATGCCGGTATTTCAGCCTCGCCGGTCAGCGAAATTCTTTTAGAAGAAAGTGTTATTGGCTATAAAGAAGTCGAACTAGAAGTAATGCGCGATTGCGAAGACAACGTCGTCATTATCTGTGCCATCGAGAACTTCGACCCCATGGGCGTGCATACTGGCGATTCCATTACTGTCGCCCCCATGCAAACTGTCTCTGACAACGAATATCAAGCCCTGCGCAATGCTGCCATTCTAATTATTCGAGCTATTGGCGTCGAAACCGGCGGTTCCAATATTCAATTTGGTATCCATCCCCACGACGGCCGCATTGTAGTTATTGAAATGAACCCTAGGGTTTCGCGTTCATCGGCCCTTGCCAGTAAAGCAACTGGTTATCCTATTGCCAAAATTGCAGCCAAATTAGCCATCGGTCTCACTCTTGGTGAAATCTCAAACGACATAACGAGAGACACACCGGCCTGCTTCGAGCCCACTCTCGACTATGTAGTTACAAAAATTCCTCGCTTCAATTTTGAAAAGTTTAAGGGAGCTGACACCACTCTTACTACCCAAATGAAATCTGTGGGCGAAGTCATGGCCATAGGCCGCACCTTCCAAGAGTCTGTGCAAAAAGCACTAAGAGGAATGGAAGTAGGTCTGCCTGGTTTCCTTGATGTGCCTTCGCGCGCAAAAGCCGACTTCTGGGAATGGCGCAGACGACTTTCAGTGCCATCACACCACCGCCTCACCGATATTTATGGTGCTCTAAAAGCTGGCATATCAGCCGAAGAAATAGTTGAGCTCTCATCTATCGACCCTTGGTTTATCGACAATCTTGAAGACATTTACAGCTTATCTGAAGAGCTAAAAGAAAAAGTTGATACCATCGACAAACTCAATCCTGCTCTTTTACTAGAACTAAAACGGCGTGGTTTTGGCGATCTGCAACTAGCTCGCCTAATTGGTGTCAAAGAAAAAGATATTTACGAGCTGCGGCAGAAATACAATCTGCGCCCTTCTTACAAAATGATTGATACTTGTTCAGCGGAGTTCAAAGCCTTTACGCCGTACATGTACTCTACTTACGAAAGTGAATCAGAAGCACCACCGGCAGTGAAACCGCGCATCATGATCTTGGGTGGTGGACCAAACAGAATTGGCCAAGGCATTGAGTTCGACTATTGCTGCGTACACGCCAGCCTAACTTTGCGTGATCTTGGTTACGAAGCGGTGATGGTAAATTCGAATCCAGAAACAGTTTCGACAGACTACGATGTCTCAGACAGACTCTACTTCGAGCCACTAACTTTAGAAGATGTCTGCAACATTGCTGAAGTAGAAAAACCAGAAGGAATTATCGTCCAACTGGGTGGTCAAACTCCGCTCAAACTAGCAAAAGGCTTAGAAGAGCGCGGCTTTAAGATTCTTGGCACGTCGCCAGAATCAATTGATATTGCCGAAGACCGAGCCAGATTTGGGGATCTCATACGCTCACTCAACCTCAAACAGCCCAAGGGTGCAATTGCCTACAACGCTGAAGAAGCCATAGAGCAAGCCAATGCCTTGGGTTATCCGGTGATGGTGCGACCTAGCTATGTGCTAGGCGGCCGAGCCATGGCAATTATCTATAGCCAAGACGAGCTTGAGCGCTGGTTATCTAGTGCCTTAGCAGTATCTGGCGAAATGGCTGTATTAATTGACGAATTTTTGGAAAACGCTGTAGAAATCGACGTTGATGCTGTTTCGGACGGTAGAGCGACGATTATTGCCGGCATCATGGAGCACATTGAACAAGCTGGCATTCACTCTGGCGACAGCACCTGCGTACTGCCAGCCCAAACGATTCCTTTCAAAATAGTTGAAGAAATTCGCCGAGCAGTAGATGAACTGGCCAAAGAACTAAAAGTCGTAGGTCTAATGAATATACAATTTGCCGTCAAAGACGACGAGTTGTATATACTCGAGGTCAATCCTCGGGCCAGCCGCACAATTCCCTTCGTCTCCAAAGCCACCGGTGTGCCATGGGCCCGCATAGCGGCCTCAGTTATGGTCGGTCGCACACTATCAGAGCTGGGTATATCGCCGCGCTTGCTACCACCTCACGTTTCAGTTAAGTCGGTGGTAATTCCATTTAAGCGCTTCCATGGCGCCGAGATATCACTGGGGCCAGAAATGCGCTCCACTGGTGAAGTTATGGGCATAGCCTCCCAATTTGGCTTGGCCTTCGCTAAAGCTCAAATTGCCGCTGGTCAGCAAATACCGACTAAAGGTCGCATCTTTATAAGTGTTTCGGACCACCACAAACAAGAATCGGTTGCAGTTGCCCAAAACCTCTACCAGCTCGGCTTTGAGCTCATCGCTACTAGAGGCACAGCGCAGGTTTTGAAAGCCGCTGGTATTCCGTCAATGGTCACCAACAAAGTCTCAGAAGGCCGACCCAACTTGATTGACCGCATTAAGAACGGCGAAATTCAGTTAGTTCTAAACATTCCTTCGGGCCGCACTGCTCGGGGCGATGACCAGCTAATTAGAAGGGCTGCCATTAGCTATAACGTGCCGGTAGTGACCACCATGTCAGGCGCCTGGGCGACAATTAGCGCCATCGGAGCCTTGCAATCAGGCTCCCTGGGCGTAAAGAGCCTGCAAGAGTATCACCAGAGCATTGCCCACTGGGAATCAACGACCAGCTCCAGCAGCCGTTCGGTTAGATTTCAATAAGAAAAGATCTAAGGCCGCGTCTTCTATGAATAATGGCATGAATTATCCCTATAAAAAATCTGAGAGCACAAACTGGAGTAAGCGATGAGCAATGAAACTGGCGGAGCTAAAAGTGGAAGCCCTGCAAATAATTTTGCTAAATATATCGACCACACATTGTTGACTCCGCAGGCAACCAAAGCCGATGTTTCTAAGCTCTGTCAGGAAGCGATGGAGAATAACTTCTACGCCGTTTGTGTAAACCCATCGTTTGTCAGACAAGCTGTAAAAGAGCTTTCGTCCTCAAAAGTAGCAGTAGCAACAGTTATTGGCTTTCCCTTAGGAGCCAATCTCACCGATATCAAAATTGCTGAAACTCAAAGAGCAATTTCAGAAGGGGCTGAAGAAATCGATATGGTCATCAACGTCGGCGCTCTCAAGAGTGGCGACGTTGACTTTGTCACAGAAGAAATAAAAGCTGTGGTCAAAGCGGCAAAAGAAAATCCGGTCAAAGTCATCATTGAATGTGACTTGCTTTCAGATGATGAAAAAGTAATTGCCACAGAGTGCTGTGTCAAAGCCGGTGCAGCAATGGTAAAGACATCAACCGGCTTTGTCAAAGACGGGAAGGGTGCCACCGTAGCTGATATCGAGCTGATTAAAAAAGCCCTAGGTGGTGCCAAACTTGGTATCAAAGCTAGTGCTGGTATTCGTGACCTTGCCAAAGCAAAATCATTGGTTGATGCTGGTGCTACCAGGTTAGGCACATCAGCCGGTGTTGATATTCTTAGAGGTGCCGAGCCAGCTAAAGCTGCATATTAACCAACTAACTAGCCAACTCACTAATGTTCTAAAATTCTCATGGGGTAAAACAAATTGGTTTCTGTCAAATCCGTCTTCTCAGCCGTCAGCACATTACTGCTAGCATGCAGTTTCGCTCTCAGCTTAAACTCGACTTTAGGCACAGCAGCATTAGCTGACGAGCAAGACTCTGAAATAATGAAAAAAGCGGAAGGCATGTATAGCCATGGCAAATTCAAAGAAGCCGCCGAAGCCTTCAGAGAAGCCATCAGACAAGAGCCAAATAATGCCAAAGCCCACCAACGCCTTGGCGCTATCCTGGCAGCTATGGAAGACTACGAGACAGCCATACTAGAGTCAAAACAAGCGGCCAAACTCGACCCTAAATACTTCCTACCACATGTGGTGCTAGGACAAATTTACGCTAACCAAGGCAAAGTAGAATTGGCACTGCCAGAGTTTGAAGAAGCGTGCAAGCTCAAGCCCACAAGCTTCCGGGCCCACTGTGACTTAGGCTTTGCCTATACCCACGTAGGCAAGGTTGATGAAGCTCTTTCTGCCTATAAGAAAGCAGCCGAAATCAATCCTAAAGATCCCACTCCCCATCTTAATATGGGCGTGCTCTATGCCCAACAAGAAAAATATCCGCAAGCAATCAAAGAAGAACAAGAAGCAATAACCTTGAACAGTAAATTGCCAGAAGCCTATATAAACCTCGGCAATATTTTTGCTGAATCTGGTGATACTCAGCAAGCTACGCAGGCCTTCAAAGACGCTCTCAGACTAGTGCCCAATCATCCCAATGCTTTGAGCGGTTTAGGCTGGATGCTACAAAAATCAGGCGACTACAAGGGTGCCGTAGCCGAACAGAAAAAAGCGCTAAAAATGCAACCTAATTTCACACCAGCAAGAAGAAGATTGGCCACAGCTCTAGCTGCCTTAGGCGACAATCAACAAGCTGAAGTCGAATTCAAAAATGCACTCAAGGCTTCTCCCCGTGATGTTACGGCCCATGTAGAATATGCTCAATTCTTAGAGAAACAAGGTCAAAGTGCTCCTGCACTAACGGAATACAAAAAGGCTGTTGAAATCAAACCAGATTCAAAAATTGCCCAAGAAGGCGTGAGCAAGCTGACTAAGATCAAATAACAAGATCTTCTGCGGTTCTTCTTTTCGATTTCTAAAAGTGTCAGACTTTCTTCGGAAAATCTGACACTTTTGGTGACGTAGTGCAATAAGCAATACGGCAAATCTAAGCTAAGTCACAGTTAGGCTACTACCACTAGCACGTCTTTCTTTTTCTTAGCTAGCTGGATGATTTCCTCAATCCTCTCTCTCAGGCCTTTATAGTCGCAGCCCTCTCCCAAAAACGGACATTGAATACAGGCAGAAGTTTGAGCCCTAAAACCACAAAACGAATCCATGCTCAAGTATTTGTCAGCCCCACACAATAGAGCTGCTCTCTCTAAAGTCGGATCGAGCTTTGATGCCCTAGTTGATCGCTCCCTCGACAAACACAGAAGAGGAATAGAGCGTAGAGTGACATCTCCTTTGACTAGTGAGATCAATTCAAAAACATCTATTTCTTCATAGACATTGCCGACCACTAAATCAATTTTTGCATCAGACTGGCGCAAAACCGCCATGGCTATCTCGATATCGTGGGCGAAGTAGAGTTCATGCGCCTCTTCTAAGCACCTGCGCAAGGGAGAGAACTCTTCGTCAATGCCGCGAACAACCAGTATGCGTGACATAAATGCCTCGTTTGAGTAGACTCGTTTAAGTAGACTCGTCTAACTAGAGCGGTAGCGATAGGCTACCTTTGACACTATTAGACACCCTGGGCAAAAATATAAAATCAGTCAAAGGATATGTTCAGACTACAATTGCCTTGACCGAGTCAATAGGCACTGATCAATGAGTTAATTAAGCTTTGAAGCAAAATGCTAGATTGGCTCTCTATCTGTTCTGAACTCGACACATAGAAAACGCTATTCTGGCCAAGAATCATCCCAACGGTGGATGATATCGCCGAAGAATAGCTGGTCATCGTCACAGAATGTCAAAGTCAGCCTATTTCTGCCTAGTTCTGCTTGTTTCAGCCTAGTTCTGCTTATTTTTGTTTACCGATGGGCCTCATCTCAAACAGATTCTGAAAGTCACCACTTTCATTGCGTGCGCTACTGCCAACGAAGACTACCCCAACCGACTTAGCTTGCTTATAACCACTTGGAGCAATGAAAAGCTTGGGATCGTCAACAGTAGGCTCAATTTTAGTGGTATCAAGCAAGGTTTCCAAATGGCCTTCCTCGCTGATACCAGTTGTATAGTCTCTACCGCTTTGCGCTTTAATATAAGTGACCGGCAAGCCACCATTAGTAGGAACTTTATAAGCAGCAAAGATTATGCTCTCCACCTGTGGTGCTACATTGCCTAAAGACAGATACTTAAAAGTTGAGTTTCTGCCAGTCCAACGCTGAATGTCATAGCCAGAAAACTTGAAAGTCGACCGGGTGAAATCGCTGGCTTTGAGCATACGCGGTCGTTCTACCATAACGAATCCTGACACTAGACCAGTATTTTGAAAGTCTTTGAGACTTTGCGAAAAACAGGTCTTATCGTCGCTGCGAAATACTGTTACTCGCCAATCTGGTGCCTTAGCTACTAGTACGAATTTTAGTTTGTCTTGATTTTCAATACGAATACCATGAGCACTGACTGTTAGCTGGCAACGCCCCATGAAGGTGTGAGCTTGATTGAGCCTGAGAGCATTGTCTCTAGCAGATGCAGGAGTATGAATGCTCAGAAGAAAGAAGACGATGAAGAACAGCCAACAAGTTTTCTTCTTTGTTTTCTCGCTCATAGGACATCTCCATTGGCTAAGCCAATCTATTTTCGCCCGCCTGGCAGTTTCATATCAAATAGATTCTGAAATTCGACACTATCATCGCGCACTGAAGCACCAGCAAAAACGAGCCCTAAAGACTTGGCCAATTTATAGCCGCTTGGTACTGTATAGAATTTTGGATTATCTTCAATGGATTCTATTCTAGTGGTATCAAGTATGGTTTCTAGCTCGCCTTCCTGACTGGCACCAGTGGTGTAATCTTTGCCGCTTTGAGCTTTAATGCAAGCTAACGGTAAACAACCATTAGTAGGTGTCTTGTAAGCAGCCAAGATTATAGTCTCGGCCTCAGGTGCAAGATTAGCGAACGGAAGACATTTCAACGTCTGACCTTTGCCAGTCCAGAGAAAAGCATCTCTGCCAAGAAACTTGATATTCGACTTCTTATATCTAGCAGCAGAGAGATAGCGAGACTTCATAAACATAACAAAACCAGAGAACAGGCCACTTTCTTGAAATTCTTTCAAACTTTCAGAAAAATAGGTTTTGTCATCATCGCGAAAGATCGTCACACGCCAATCAGGGGCTTTGGCAACCAGTTTGAATTTGAGTTTGTCTTTGTTTTCCAGGCGAACACCTTTAGCGCTGACGGTAAGCTGACCACGCCCCATAAAACCATGGGTTTGATCAAGCTTTAGGGCGCGGCCTTGAGCAATAGCAGGATCTATCTGTATGAAGGGACAACAGAATAGGAGCAAGACTGAAAGCTTTTTACTGGTGCGCATACGGCAATTCGCCTTTAGTGCATATCTTCTTTAGTGCATGTCTTCCTTAGTGTCTTCCTTAGTGTTTTTCTTAGTGTTTTTCTTAGTGTTTTTCTTCGCCCTCACCCAATTGCACCGAAATGGCATGAAGAATATTGGTGTGGTAGAGAGTATCAATGTAGACTTTACGGATAGCCCCTTGCAGAGCCGGATCGACCGGTCCTACTTTTTTACACAGTGATGTTGCTTCTTTCAGTGCCTCTTCTGCACCTTTGTAGTCACCTTGAGCAAAAAGCGATAATGCATAGCCGTAGAGCGCTCTGGGTGCCCACGGGGTATCAGGATTGCCGTGTGCCTTCCACCAGTCGATTCCTAGTTTGTACGTGGTCTGAGCCTCCTTAAACAGGCCATCTCGACGATAGACATCGGCCAGCTTAGCGCAGGCATCCCAGTACATTTGCGAACGCTGCTCTTTTTCGATCTCAGCCAAATTAAAGAAGCGCTTATAGACCTCAGTTGCTTTAGCGAGGTTGTTTTGACGCGAATAAATGTCGCCAAGAATCCGCAGACACTGAATATTTGAAATATTGAGAGCCTGCTTACCAGAGGCTAACTCCAGCTCTTTTTCAGCGGCGGGAACAGCCTCTTCATAGGCCCCATAGCAGAAGGCAGCATAAGCAACTAGTCGATAGCACTCGCTCAGTTGGCAGGGTCCTTCCTGACCATCCTTCTCTAAGCGCTCTGTTGTCTGCGTCAACTTTCGTCCATAGGTCAGGGCATCAGACCAGTGCTGTGACTCATGATAAAGGGTTACAAGAGCAAGCAGAGCGTCAGCATATTCGCGGCAATTGGTACCGATATCTCTTTCTATACTCTGCAAATTTACTTTGGCAGCCTCTTCTTTGTTGCCAAAATCTTCTACTGGTGTGGGCTTGCCTGAGACCTTGACGTTCCATAACAAATTATTGTCAAAGGTCGGATACTTCTTACTCTCTGGTTTGAGAATAATCCAAGACCAAAAACCAACAACACCAACAAGCAAAACAATGCCAGCAATCCAAATGGCTGATTCAACAGAGAAGCCCCGTCTCTTGCTGCCAGAAGCTCCGCCACCCTGACTGCGTTTCTTCCGCGGCGCAACCTCTTTATAAAGATTGGCTGAATTGGCCCATTCTGTATCGGTTGCAGTCAACAATAGCTCTAAATCTTGGCGCAACTGCTCTGGGCTTTGATAGCGATTATCGGGATCTTTAGCCAGACATTTAGCCACTACTTCTTCAAAACGAGTAGCGACCGGCTCCATACCAGGATCTAAACCCAGTGGTCGAGGAGTGTCATTCATGTGCTTGTAGGCAGTTTCTAAAACGTTCTTGCCCACAAATGGTGGTTTGCCAGTAAGCGACTCATACATGACACAACCAAGCGAATAAATATCTGAGCGGTTATCAACCTTCTTGCCACCACACTGCTCTGGGCTCAAGTACAAAGGACTACCAAAAGTTTCCTTAGAGCGGGTCATATATTGATCTGACTTATGCTCAGCGCTCTCATCTTGAATAATTTTAGCGATGCCAAAATCCATCACCATAATGTCATCGTCAAACTTCTGATTATCAAGGATGAGAATGTTGCTGGGCTTTATGTCTCGATGCAGGATGTCAAGCACGAGGGCCGATTCTAAGGCTTCAGCCACTTGGCTAAAAATGCTCACAGCACGATCGGGCCCGATGTGGCCAGTTTTAGAGAGGAGATCTTCGAGGCTCTCAAAGACCATGGGCCGGATCACTAAGATAACCCGACCTTCCACAATAACAACGTCGCGGTAAGTGCAAATATGCGGATCATCAAGAGCCATCAAAGACCGCAACTTCTGCTCAAACTTTTTGAGATTCTTGATACTAGACAAGAGCTGCTTGTGAATAATCTTGATTACAACAGTGCCCTGTGATTCTTTATCGTGAGCGCGATAGACAACACTCAAACTGCCTTCACCAAGCTGTTCTTCAATCTCGAATCGATCTATTGTTTTGCCTACAAGGCTCTCGCCACCACCAAATAGTGAGCTGTCTTTTGCCTTCGGATTTTTTGCACCTGGGCTCATGCCAAACTAATCCCCACCTAGATTACCAACAAGATTATTATCAGACCCTAGTATTCAGTAGCCATAATCGTTTTGCCCGATTTCAGCTCAAAGCGCACATGCCACAGCCAAAATTCTCTAACTAATTTCCCCAAAAAAACAAAAAAGATACGCGAAACCATTGCCTAGGTGCAGTTCATGGAATATCCCATCGCTTTGAGAATTTTTTGCAAGTCAAGCAAATTAGTATAAGTAGGCATCAACCATAGGGTCTCCCCTTCCTTCAGGCTTTCAATGCCCTGACGCAAAGCTTGAGCCAATTTTGGCACAGTAGCTATTTGATCTGAGTTAATACCTGCATACTTCAGGCGAACAGCCATGTCTTCAGCTCTTTGTCCGCTCACTATCATGGTGCCGTTGTTGAGAACGGCAAGCTGTTCGAAGTCGGCGTCCCAGAGCCAAGAGATATCTCGACCGTCAGCTAAATTATCGTTGATAGCAATCAAAACTTTGGCCTTACTGTCTTTAACGCATGAAGCCAAGGCCTGAGTTGCCCCAGCGGGATTTTTAATCAATTGCACAATGATCGACTTGCCTTGAATGGTCATTCTTTCAGAACGACCAAAAAGTGTTGAATAGTCTTTCAGGCCATAGCGAATAGCTTCGCGGCTAGCACCAAAGTGATAGGCCGCCGCTGCCGCCGCAAGAGCGTTGTAGACGTTGAACAATCCAGGCAATGGCAAAACGCACTCTTCAGCTTTGCCTTCTATAACTAACTTGAAGCGGCTATGAGTAGCTGATACTTCAACATCACGGGCGATAACTGTGGGCTGCGGGCGCTTAAAACCACAACCCTGACAATACCAATGGCCTATTTGACCATAAAAAACTTTGCTGTAGCTGACCTCTTGACCACACTTGCTGCAGTAAGAAAGCTCCATATTAGCGCTGGGCGAAGCGCTATTAGTTGCTTCAGAAGCTGATTGCAGCAGAGATTCAAGACCAAAAAAGAGATGCTCCACATCAGGGGCCAACTGGCTGACGTTGGGATCATCGCTGTTGAGAATGGCCATTGAATTGTTAAGATTGATACCAGCATTAATCAATCTAGCAGTGGTATCAAGCTCACCAAAACGATCAAGTTGATCGCGAAATAAATTAGTGACAACTACGCTATTGATTCTAACTTCTTTAGCCACCACCGGTAGGGCAGCCTCGTCTATTTCAAACAAGCACAAATCTGCTGCAATTCCAGTTTTCCAATTAGAAGATTCAATCAAAGAAGCAGTAATACCGGTAACCAGGTTGGCACCCTGACGGTTGTGAGCAAAAGTAAAACCAGCAGTGCGCAGAATAGACGAGAGAATACCACTAGTAGTGCTCTTGCCATTAGTGCCAGTGACAGCAATGACACCACGAGATGTTTGAGCAGAAAGATTACTCAACACAGTAGGTGACAATTTTCTTGCCAACCGTCCTGGCAAATTGGAGCCAAGACCTAAGCCCAAACGACGAATAGTCGCTGCAGTTAACTGGGCAACCAAAATAGCGGCATGATCTGAACTTGTTAATTTGCCGTCATCGGTCATTTCGTTCTACCTGCAAATAAATCACTTAGTGCTTCGCTTTCAAAAAGACATCGTTAACGCTTGAATGTATAAAGGCTCTCAAATCATGGGAGGGTTTAATCACCAGCTCATCACCTAAAGTCAGGGTATGAATAATGTGTGGACCGTCAATATAAACTTCACCAGTGCGCATCTCGCTGACAATACGCATACTTTGATCTTCGTTTAAAAATCCGTCTAAGAGCTGCCAGCTCTGCCCTGGTCTCATGCAGGCTTCTCTCACCTTATACTGAAACTTACGCTCGGACAAACTCATAATTGTGCCCCCAGCCGATCGCAACGAACCAGTCGAACCAGCAGGGGTACTGACCCAGATACCTGATGAACGCTGCTCTTCCTTGTGCTCTCCAACTTCAATTAAATAGCGACTGGTAGCAGCTGGTGAACTGTGCGCGACCAAAACCTCATTCAAGACCAGCTCTTTTAAAGGCTGACCATTGATAACAATGCCCAGACGCAGAATACTGAAAGGTGAAATCATCTCAGTTTCTATTTGGTCCAAAATTGACGAGAAATTCTCACGATTGGCCATGCAAAAATGGCCAAAGCTTGAAGAGCGTGAAGAATTGACACCGAGAGCTGGCACATCTTTAAGAGCATGGGAGGCGTCTAAAAAGGTGCCATCACCACCCACCGAAATTAAAAGGTCAACGTCTTCGACTGTCTCAGCCACCTGAGAACGGCTCAACGATTGATAGGCAATGCCTCGACTAGACAATTCATCTTCAACCCTAGACAGCGTATCAACGTGCTCTTCGTGAGCAACACGAACACGGTTAACGACCTCGTTGCCCTCCGCTATCAACTTGAGAAAGCGTGATTCTTTATGTTCTTCAGCCTGAATCTGGTAAGTTGATTTTTTGTGAACGACAAGGACTTTCTTGAGCTTCAACTGAAAATAGCCTCTGGATGCCCGTAAAAGCAGAAATATAGCGATACGGCAAGCTAAAGGTTAGCAGATTGAGCGGGCCATTTTCAACATAATTAAGACTCTGTGAAGCCCCAATTAAGAGCCATCTAGCGACTCTTTTTATGGAGCCGTCAAATAGCCTCTAACTATGATCAATGTGAGCTATAATCGCTGTTTCTGCAAGCATACGATCAATATGACCAAATGGTTGTGCCAACCATGAGTCTGGGAGGACCTAATGACGCTTTCGGGCAGCGAGATTCGCGACAAGTTCGTTTCATACTTCAAAGATAAACGCGGACACCTGCACAAGCCCAGTTCGAGCTTAATCCCAGACAATCCCACTTTACTACTAACTTCAGCGGGTATGGTGCAATTTGTACCGATTTTCTTAGGTCAAGCTGAGGCGACTAACCCACCAAGGGTAGTGACAGTGCAGAAATGCGCCAGAGCCGGTGGCAAAGACTCTGATATCGAGAATATTGGCCGCACATCTAGACACCATAGCTTCTTCGAGATGCTTGGCAATTTCAGCTTTGGCGATTACTTCAAAAAGGAAGTGATTCCGTGGGCCTGGGAATTCGTTACTAAGGAGCTTGGCCTAGAGCCAGAGAAACTCTATGTCACAGTTTTCAAGGGAGACGAAAACAACCCAGCCGACGACGAGGCCGCCGATATCTGGCACAAACAAGTAGGCGTGCCACTTGATCGTATATTCAGAATGAGCAGAAAAGACAACTTCTGGGGTCCACCAGGCCCCACTGGCCCTTGTGGACCCTGTTCAGAAATTTTCTATGACCGCGGTGAAGCCTACGGCCCAGAAAGTTTTGAAGATTATTGTTACAACGGAGTAGACGGCGATCGCTATCTAGAGATCTGGAACCTAGTGTTCATGGAACTCTTCAAGGATGAAAATGGAAAATTTACTCCCCTTGCCAACAAAAACGTTGACACTGGTGCCGGCCTTGAGCGCATCGCCCTAGTTAAACAAGGCAAAAATAATACATTCGAAACAGACCTATTTATGCCCATCCTTGAAAAAGTCAGTGAGATCTCCGGGGTCAAATACACTGGCGGTGCTATATCAGGCTCATGGGAGTCACAGGCAACATCACCAACCTGGAAACAAGATAGCTACCTCAAAATTATTGCCGACCATGCCCGCTGCATTAGCTTTCTTATTGCCGACGGCGTAAGAACCAGCAATATTGGTCGCGGCTATGTCTTGCGCTTTATCTTGAGACGGGCCGCACGCTTTGGTCTTTTGCTCGGCATCACCGAACCTTTCATATACAAGCTTGTCCCTGTAGTAATAGACATATATGGCAAGGTCTATAAAGAGCTACTGGACAACCAAGAGCAGGTGACACGGGTAATCAAGGAAGAAGAAGAGCGCTTCTCTAAAACTATTGATAGAGGTTCTGCTCTATTAGAAGAAATTCTCAGCCGTCCAGAGACAACAGTGGCTGGTGAAGAAGCTTTCAATTTATACGCCACTTTTGGCTTCCCCATCGAACTAACAGCTGAAATTGCTCTAGAACGCGGCAAGAAAGTCGATATGGAGGCCTTTGCTCAAGCCAGAAGCAAGCATGAAGCTGTCTCGTCAGTTAACAAATTCAATGTGATCATGACCGGCGAAAATGCCTTAGGCGAAGTTCTAAAACAGCACGGTACTACCAAATTTACTGGCTATTCCAAACAAGACGATACTGGCAAAGTACTAGCCGTATTGAAAGATGGCAAGCTAGTCGATGTTGCAAATGAAGGCGATGAAGTCGATATTATTCTCGACAAAACACCTTTTTATGGCGAATCTGGCGGTCAGCTAGGCGACACAGGCATACTAGAAAACCCTGATGCCAGGCTACAAGTGCTCGACACCAAGAAGCACGAAGGCCTTCACATTCACCGGGTGCGCACCATGGCTGGTGCCATCGAAGCAGGCCAAGCTTTGCACTCGATAGTTGACAAAGCTAGAAGAGTGGCAACGATACTGCACCACTCTACTGCTCACGTATTTCATGCAGCCATTCGTGAAATCTTCGGCAAGCAGGTAGTTCAAGCCGGATCGCAGGTTGGCCCCAACGCCATGCGCTTCGACTTCACTCTAGACAAGCAGCCAAGCAAAGAAGACTTAGCTCGAGTGGAAGCCCTGATGAACGAATGGGTACGCTCTAATAGTGATGTTGTTACCCAAGAAATGTCAATCGATGAAGCTAAGGCCACAGGCGCCATTGCCATGTTCGGAGAAAAGTATGGAGATGTGGTTCGAGTCGTTAAAATGGGCGACTTCTCCCTAGAATTTTGCGGTGGCACCCACGTAGCTAATACGTCAGAAATCGGCCAGATCAAAATAATCTCTGAAGGAAGCGTCGCTCAAGGAACTCGCAGAATCGAGGCCTACTCGGGCCCCCGTGCCTGGAACTATATCGCCGACCAACTAAAGTATCTCGGTGATGCTACAGACAAGCTCAAGGTTAAACCAGCAGAAATGGTGGCGCAAATAGAACGCCTCCAAAGCGATTTAAAAGCAAAAGAAAAAGCACTGCAGCTACTAGAAGAGAAGCTGGCACTCAGTCGCGTGGCCGATATCGTGGCCAAGGCAGAAAAAGTTGGCTCAACATCAACATACATTATCGCTTCTGTCATTCCAGAGCTAAGCGCTCAATCTTTGAAGCTTATCGCTGAGAGCATCAAAGCCAACCACCCCAATACCCTTTGCCTACTAGCTTCAACACAAGGCGACAACGTCAGCCTAGTGGTGGCAGCCTCGCCTGAATTGGTCAAACAAGGCTTCAAGAGCGGCAAAGCCGTTGGTGAAGTAGCAGCAATTGTCGGAGGAAAAGGCGGCGGTCGAGATGACATCGCTTCAGCCGGCGGCAAAGAGCCAGCAAAAATAAGCGAAGCAATTGCTAGATTCAAAAATATTGTTGCCGAACAGCTTGGAGCCACCGGTAAAAAATGACAGATTTAGAACAAAAAGTAATAGCAAGTTCAGTCGCAGTAGTTTTCGCCGACGGCGGCTCTAGGGGTAATCCTGGACCATCTGGCTGCGGCGCTGTAGTTAAATCTGGCAGCATCGACGGCGAAGTATTGGCCAGCCTCTCAAAATTTGTTGGTATTGCCACCAATAACGTGGCCGAATACACGGGGCTTTTAATTGGTCTAGAGAAGGCTCTGGCCATGGGCTTTTCTGAAGTAGAAGTACGCATGGACTCAGAGCTTATCGTCAAACAAATCAAGGGCCAATATCGTTGCAAAAATGAAGGTCTAATTCCGCTCTTCAATGAAGCCAAAAGACTGCAGCGCCAATTTAAGAAATTCAATATTGAGCACGTGCGTCGTGAGTACAATAAGGAAGCCGATCTTTTAGCAAACCAGGCCATGGACCAAGGCGAATAGAATTAAGGGCGAATAGAAGTAACAGCGAATAAGAATCAAGGCGAAGAATCAGGGAGATATTTTCGAGGATGAAAAATCTAGCTAAACTGCTACTGACAGCAGCGACAGTTTTGGTAACCAGTGCCTACACTATTACCTCAGCTTGGGCAGCGCCGCCAGTGAGAATAGCCGTGGTCTCTGCTAGCGGCAGCGGTATTGAACAAGAAATCGTCGATCGTGTCACTAATTCGCTAAGTAGTTTAAGCGATGTCGTCGTCAGCACAGTCAACCCTGACTGGTACATCGTCTGCAATATCACTGAACAGCTAGATCCTGGTTCTGGTTCAATTCGATACAACGGTTCAGTAATAACAAAGACGGCCGGCGGTCAGGTCTTAAACACTGTAGCCGTGCAAAAGTACAATCAAGATTTTTCAGTGGGTGGTGCCGCCCAGCTCAACAAAAAGCTAGTAGATAATGCCGCCAGGGACGTCATCAACTCTGCTTCACAGCGAGTTGTCGGGCCAATCCAAAACGCTGTAATAGTGGAGATGGAAACCCGCGAGAGAATTATCAAAGCGCAGAATTTGGCCGATAGCGACCAATATGACGAAGCGATTGGCTTGCTTCGACCAATCACTCCCGATACTCCACACTTCAAAGATGTGCGAGATCTAATAGACGAATTTGAAATGGAACTAGATGCCTTAGAGCGACTGAAAGCAGCGGCTGGAAAGGCATCAAAGGGTCGCTACAGCGAAGCCATTGCCATACTAAAAGATGTCAGCAGCAAAAGTAAGCGTTCAAAATTAGCCAAGCAAAAAATTGCCACATACCGGGCCCTGATGGCCAGACCGGCAAAAAAGCCCATTAAAATACATTAGTCAAAAATAAATCGTCTGATTATCCCTATTAATCAGACTACGGGCGTTAATCCAGTAGACTCTAGGCAGAGATTTAGAGCCTTGCTTGGCCTTACGCTGAGCTTACAACTTGGGCACGAATAAGGAGTGACAGATGAAGTTCCGGAAAACAGCAGCGCTAGCACTAGCGTTATTTGTTATGGCATCCAGCAACATACCTCAGGCTTTTGCGTCGACAAAGCGCCGCATCGCCATAATGCCGTTTGAGTATGGCGCAGTGAACCAGTACACCGGCAACTATGACGTGGGCAAGGGTATCGTCAGCTTGCTCACAACTAAGCTCGTCAACGACGGCACATATTCTGTAGTTGACAGACAAATGCTCGATTCTCTCTTGAAAGAGCAGAATCTCTCTGTTTCAGACCGGGCTGACCCAGCTACCGCCTGCAAAATCGGTAAAATTTTGAGCGTAGACGCCATCATCACCGGCACAGTTACTCAATTTGGCTATGAAACTAAAACCATGAGCACCAGCGGTTTACCAACCGGATACATTCCTGGTGTTCCTTATGTCGGTGGTCTTGGCGGCATGTTAGGTAGTTTCAAATCAAGCAAGAGCAAAGTTAAAGTTGCTGTAGATGCCAAAATCATCGATATCAATACATCAGAAATCTTAGCGGCCGTGCACGGCTCAGGAGAATCAAAGAGAAGCAGCACTGGCGCTCTCGGCATAGACATGGATTCATCTGATTTTGCTTCTTCAATTGCTGGTGAAGCCACCTTGCAATCAGTTGAAGAAATGGGCGGGCAGTTAATTGCTGCGGCCAATAAAATTCCTGATGGACAGTCAATTGCCGCTGCTAACGTAGAAGGTAAAATTGCCGACGTCACTGGTGGTCAAATCACACTTAACGTAGGCAAAATAAACGGCCTGGCAATTGGTGATAAGCTGCAGGTACTGCGCCCTTACAAGACGATCAACGATCCAGATACTGGCAAAGTAATCAAAACATTGACCAATACTATTGCCGTTCTCAACATTGATGCTGTTGAAAAAGATTCATCAACTGGAAGCATCGTCAAAGGAGCTGGTGCCAGAGTCGGTGATGCCGTCAAGAAAGTATCGATGGAAGTCTCTGCCATTGTGGTATCACCAGTACCTGGTAGCGAACCTAGTTCAGTCGGCCGCTCCTTCAATGCCACTGGTACCATTCTCAAAACTGGCGCCAAAAATGTAATTAAAGAAGCAGTTAGATCGGTCACTACACCTACTACAAAGTAATTGGGAACAATGAAATTCACAGTAAAATTACTGGTTCTCGCTGTTGTAGCAGTAGTAGTCGTCGTCGGCCTGGTTAGCTCACCCCTTCGCCTGCCTGCTCAGGCGAAGGGCGACCCGAACTGGGACGTCGCCTTGAAAGATGCCAACCATCTTCTCGCCATTGGTGAATCAGAAAAAGCAGCTGCTATTTTCGAAAGCAAAATCAAGAAATACCCAAATTCAGGGGCCTGTCACACGGCCCTCGGCCGCGCCCTAAAGCGTTTGGGCAAACTTGATCAAGCGAAAACCGAATTTTTGCGCTCTACTGAAGTAGAACCAAACTATGCCGACGGCTTCTATGAGCTTGGGGTGCTGCAAGAGAGTGATAAAGAATGGGCGGAAGCGGCCAACGCTTTTACCCGATATGTTGAACTAAAACCTGACTCAGGACAAAGACGAACCATCGAAGATCGTATCTTGTACTGCAAAGGTCAAAAAGAGTAAGAGTCGACGATAGCCAAGACTAAAGTCAAAAGGAGATGCCGGTGACAGAGCAAAAGACGTACGCATTCTTCCAAGGAAATATTGTTCCAATCGAAGAAGCCAAAGTAAGCATCATGAATCACTCATTCATGTATGGAACGGCTGTCTTTGAGGGAATCAGAGGCTATTGGAACGAGAAAGAAGAGGAAATGTATCTCTTTAGACTAAGAGAGCATTTCGAGCGTATGGCCGACAGCATGAAAATCATGTACCTACAGGTGCCACAGTCTGTTGATGAACTGTGCAAAATCGTAGTTGAGCTAGTCAAAAAGAACGGGCCTAGAACCGATACCTATATTCGTCCAACGGCATACAAAACGGTTCACCGCGTTGGTCCAAGTCTCGACAATAATCCGTCCGATATCTGCATTTTTACAGTGCCCTTCGGCGATTACTTTCATGGTGCTGGTGGTTTAAAAGTGCAAGTCTCCAGTTGGCGGCGTGTAGAAGACAATGCAATTCCAGCAAGGGCCAAGATTGTTGGAGCCTATGCCAACACCGCTCTGGCCAAAACCGACGCCGTCATGGCTGGTTTTGATGACTGTATTGTTTTGTCTGAAAACGGCCATGTCTCAGAAGGTTCTGCCATGAATGTCTTTATGGTAAAGAACGGCAGGCTTATAACTACTCCTTCTTACGAAAACATTCTTGAAGGGGTTACTCGCCGCACTATTATGGAATTTGCAGAAGCTGAGCTTGGCCTCAAAGCTGAATCAAGACAAATCGACAGAAGCGAACTTTATATTGCCGACGAGCTCTTTTTCTGTGGCACGGGAGCCCAGATTGCCCCTATTATAGAGATAGACAGACGTCCGGTTGGTAGCGGAGTGGCAGGTCCTATTTCCACGATGATCAAAGACAAATACACCAAGATCTGTCGCGGCGAAGTAGAGCAATATGCCCATTGGTTGACACCAGTGTATTCGCGAAAATTGGCGGAAACGAAGAATTAGTCAGTGCAAGGGGTTTTGTCCATGTCAGCGAAGAAATGTCTGGTTGTATTATTTGCCCTCACTTCATTATTTGTGGGCGTAATTCAACCAGCCTTCTGCGACAGTCTGCCAAGGTTGACTTACTACCGCTATATAAAAGACCTGTATTATGCCACTAAATTGCCGCAAGTAGCGCAATACTGGTACAAAACCAGCCGCTTGCCCATGCTGCAAACCAATGGCACCAGAGCTGAAGCAGAGCTAAAACGCCTGAAGATAGGATATGTCTACAAGCCTAAGATCACAATAGAATTTATCGAAGGCGATCGTTGCACCATGAAAGGTCAAGGTATTGTAGTAGACAGAGGCAGACAAGTTCCTTGCACCGTAGATGTAGTCATGATCAAAGAAGATGAAGTCTGGAAAATTCTCTACTACACATGGAGAGCAGAAGTAATTAGAACGAATTAGAGCTTGTCAAAAATTTCCGCTTAAAAGATTTTGATTAAAAGCTAGTTACAGTCTTACATTGAAAAAAAGTAGTTTCCATGGAAACTACTTTTTTTCATTCAACGAGCAAGAGGGCAAGAATATATGAGTCCAAGAATATATGAGTAAAATAGCCCGAAAATCAAAATTGCTTCAACGAAACGTGCAACGCCCTAGCTTCAGCGCCAGCCTTAACATTAGCCATCACCGCAGGCATTGCCGCCTTCAGCTGTTTATTGATGATTGATTGGGGTATCATGCCACCATCAATATATTTGTAGTAAGAAACTAAAGTTCTCTTGCCCGAGCCATCTAGTGGCTCAATTTTCCAATAGCCCTCATTGGCTTTAAAAGCGCCACTGAGCCTACGAAAATCAATTCTAGAAGGAAATGTTTCTGTCATTCGCAAAACATAGTCGAAGTTCCAGACATTGGCCATGCCTTTCAAGCTGAAACTTACGTCTGTGGTGTTTTCTTCAGCACTGCGAGCCACCACCGAAGAATGCTTTAAATTGCTAAAAAGTCTGGTGGAATTAGCATAGTCAGTTAAGACATAAAAGACCTGCTCTGGTGACGCGTTAGCGATGGTTTTACCAATATGAAAAACCTTACCATCGACCGTTTCTTCAGCTGAAACCATGCCCTTTTCCATCTTACCTTCCAAACCATCAAAGCCAGTTAGCTTATTGATACCAGCACTTTTTGCCATATTAGCAGAATTTGTGATGCCAGCTGTGGTGCCATATTTGAGAGTCTTTGCTTGAGCCACCTGCATGCTTGTCGGAGAATTTGACAGACCAATTGCCAAAATCAGTAGCAAGGGAAAAGATAGCGAACGTTTCATATTAAGCACCACACTAAGTGTTTCATCTTCACACAAAGCTAATGACGCACAATTCTACCCACTGTTCCCTAATTGCCAAAGCAAAGCAGTAGTAAACTCTTAGTTGCTTAGTACTTTATGTCAGGGTGTCGTATGTTCGAAATTTCAAGACAAGCCACCAAACTTCTACCAGGCCCTTTTATCAGCCTTACCCTAGTTCTTGCTTTAGGATTTCCCAACTGCGCCTTGAGCCAAGACGGGCAACTACTACCCACAGTTCAAGATCACGACATCGAAATTGTTGAGTCGCCGCTCTCCCAGCCACAAGCATTTTCGCCATTTTCCCAGTCTTCCCCAACATCACTGGCTTGGCCCTCCCTCGGCCAATCCAGCCTGGGTAGCTATCCAGGTCTAGGCACGATGAGGCGCTCAAGCATTCCCTTTATGGGCAGTATTCCTTATGTAGGAGTTCCTTATGTAGGAGTTCCTTATGTAGGAGTTCCTTATGTTGGAGTTCCTTATCTAGGAGCGCATGTTCCATCACTTTCAATTCCATATGTCGGCGGATTCGGCGGTTTGGGGACTCTAAGCAGTATTGGCAGCATTGGCGGCCTGGTCGGACACAGCGGTTGGGGCAGAGGCTCGTGGTCTGACCCATACCGCTTCTACCGGAGTGCTGGCTCTTTTGGAGCTTACCCTAGTTACGGGTCTGGACTAGGGTCTGGACTAGGCTATGGTTTAGGTTCTAGTTTTGGTTCTAGTTATTCCTCCGCCTATAGCTGGGCGCGACCATTCGGACGTTTGTCCAACCAGAGTTTTATCCAAACAGCGCCAAGTAAGGCAGCTGGCAACTACTATGCCCCGGCCACAGTCGACCCTTCTGCGGCTGGCAGCTACTATGCTGACAGCCAACCAGCGCAAAAACCCCGAAATCAAGTGTTCGGCAAAGATTACAGCGATTATGGAAACTATAACCGCTCTAAGGCCTCCAGTTACGGCAATAGCGACCACACAAAGCCACAAAAGGACTACTGGGGTGGATCTGGCAGCCCTTTCCCAAAAGACCTAAACAGCACCCCTTGGTCGAAATGACTGCAAATCAGTCAATATGAGGAATAAATAGGGACATTTTGGTTACAAGTGCGCTCCCTGCCGCAACAGAACTCTTTAGGGCTTGACACGCTGGGTATAATTAATATTCACCCTTATAAGCAGCAGCGATGAAAGATCAAATCGGTCAACCCTTATTCGACATTTTAGAGAAACAGGGTCGCCCGGCTGAAGATCTTGCCATCGCCCATAAGGCCTATGACTTTGCCTACGCCTCTCACGACGGCCAAATGCGCAAGTCCGACGACCCGTATATTATCCACCCGGTAGAAGTCGCCTGCATACTGGCTGATATTAATGCTGATATAGATACTGTCTGCTCTTGCCTGTTGCATGATGTTCTAGAAGATTGCGACGTTAAGCCCAAAGAAATCGAAGAACGCTTTGGCGTTGATACCAGACGAATCGTAGAAGGCGTAACTAAGCTAGGCAAATTCAGCTTTAGCTCTAAAGAAGAGCGGCAGGCTGAAAACTTCCGCAAATTGCTTGTGGCCATGGCTGAAGATGTGCGTGTTGTTTTAGTAAAACTGGCCAACCGCCTGCACAATATGCGCACCATGGAGCACATGGCGCCGCATAAACAGGCAGAAAAAGCCAAAGAGACCCTCGAAATTTTTGCCCCGCTGGCCAACCGCTTCGGTCTCGGTAAAATGAAGTGGGAATTAGAAGACCTCGGTCTCAAGTATCTCCATCAAGACGAGTATCTTGAAATTGAGCGATTGGTGGAAGATAGTCGCGAAGATCGCGCTGACCACCTAGCACAAGTGGTTGAGAAACTAAGAGTTGATCTAGACAGCCGTGGGATCAAAGCCGACATTATCGGTAGACCGAAGCATTTCTTTGGTATCTGGCGCAAGATGAAGAGCCAACAGAAAGAGTTCCAAGAGCTTTACGATGTGCTCGCCGTGCGAGTTATCATCGATAGCAACCCTGACAAAAACTTCTGCGAATTAGAATCTGATCCTGATACGCAAAAATGCTACGAAGTAATGGGTACCGTTCACTCAATCTTTAAGCCTATTCCAGGCCGTTTTAAAGACTATATTGCCATGCCCAAGTTCAACAGCTATCAGTCTTTGCACACGGCTGTGATTGGGCCAAAGGGCAAACCAGTAGAAATTCAAATTCGCACCAAGCGCATGCACCATATTGCCGAATATGGTATTGCTGCACACTGGGCCTACAAAGAGGCCGGAGAAGCCGTCAAGGCCGACGGTTCTGCCGACAAGAAACTTGCCTGGTTGCGTCAATTAGTTGACTGGCAGCAAGACCTCAAAGATTCTGGTGAATACATTGAAGAAGTGAAGATGGATCTCTTCGCTGATGAAGTCTTTGTCTTTAGCCCAAGGGGAGACGTTCTCGACTTGCCCAACGGCTCATGCCCTATCGATTTTGCCTACCGAGTGCACACCGATATTGGCCACCGCTGCGTTGGTGCCCGCATCAATGAAAGAATCGTGCCACTGAACACGATCATGAAGAACGGCGATATCGTTGAAATTCTCACAAGCAAGAACGGCCAACCAAAGATGGATTGGCTTAACTTCGCCAAAACCCATGGGGCAAAAAATCGCATTCGCCAATGGTTCAAAAAGCACCATAGAGAAGAGCACATTCAGCAAGGCCGGCAAATGCTCGAAGCTGAATTGGGCAAAGGCAATTTAGACGAATTCCTCAAGTCAGATAAGCTGAAAGAAGCAGGAAAACGACTCAATATCTCTGATCCACAAGACATTTTAGCAGCGGTAGGCTACGGCGATCTCTCTGTTGCACAAGTCGTTAACCGCATTCGCGAAGTCGACAACGCTGAGAAAATTGCCTTGAAAGGTTACACCATTCCTCAAATGGTGCCAGACAAACCAAGCAATATTTCTAGCCTTGGTGGCTTGCTACACCATTTGGCTAAGTGCTGCCAGCCAGTACCAGGAGAAGAGATTGCTGGAGTGGTATCACGAGGTAGCGGCATTGCCGTGCACCGCGCTGACTGCACTATGTTAGCCAAAATTGAAGAAGGTCGACGAATGGCCGTTGACTGGTCAATCGAACGCAATACTCAGTATCCTGCTGGCTTGCAAGTTGAATGCCTTGATAGAGTTGGTATCGCTGGCGATATCTTGAAGAAAGTTTCAGATCACAAAGTAAATTTGAGAGACCTGCGGGTAGATACACACAGAGACAAGAAAACTGCAACTATATTCTTGATTTTAGATGTGCTTGATATTGACCAATTGGCCCGGGTCTCGCAGGCGATATCACAAATTTCAGACGTTATAAGAGTACACAGAAAAGATCACCGCAAGCGCGTCGCGGGCACCAACCCCCTAGCACGGGTAACTGGTATAAAAACAGTCAAAGCCAATGCCAACCCCAATGCCGAAGCTACCAGCTCTAAGTCAAATTCAACTAAGAACGGCAGTTCTTCGAGTAATGGCAATGGCAGCACAAACGGTAACGGAAACGGCAGTAAAAAAGCAGCAGCGGCTCGTAGTAAAACGACTACAGCCAAGAAAAAAGCGAAATAAAACGTCGAAGGCAACATAGCGTGCCGAAGGCAATATAGAGCGCCGAAGGCAACATAGAACGCCGAAGGCAAAATAGAATTAGTACCCCACAGGCAAAACAGTATAAATGAAGATAGTTCTAGCCACGAGCAATCCGGGCAAGCTGAAAGAATTTCAAGCACTTAGCCTGGCAGCTCCAAAGCTAGAACTTATATTGGCACCAGCAGGGTTCAACCCCGAAGAAACTGGCTCCACTTTTGTCGACAATGCTTTGCTTAAGGCGCGAGAAGCGGCCAAGCTCTGTCAGCTCCCTGCTATTGCTGACGATTCAGGGCTGAGCGTAGAAGCCATGGACGGCCGGCCAGGCATTCACTCAGCGCGTTACTGCGAAGGAAGCGACGCTGACCGGAGAAAAAAGCTCTTGCATGAGCTTAAAGACATCCCAATTGGCCAAAGGAAAGCTGCTTTCGTTTGCGCAATTGCCTTGGTCGATAGTAATGGTGAAGTACTTTTCACCTGTGAGCAGCGATGGCCAGGTCATATCTCCTTAAGCGAAATAGGCAGCAATGGTTTTGGCTTTGACCCTGTCTTTGTGCCACTTGGCTATGAAATTACAGCAGCACAAATGGAACCCGCAGCAAAGAACGAACTGTCCCATCGTGGTCAGGCCTGGCGACGTTTTCTTAACCATCTAGCAACACTCAAGTCAATCTAAAACAAGAGCAAACTGGCCCGCTGAGCCAGATTCATGACCGGCCCCTGACTAAAGAAAAAAAACTTCATCTTGCTATGAGAAAGGCTACATGAAAAACTGGTTCACAAGAGATAAGCTGTCATTGTTATCTAGCTAACACTTGTAGGAGTGGAAGTGGCGGAATTCGTTTTCAACGGCAACGCTAATATATATACAGCAGCTCAGGGTCAGCACGCAGCAGCAGCAGCCGTGAGCAATGTCGTAGCGCTGAAGCAAGAGGACAACCTAGCAGAGAACCTAGCAGATAGCTCTCAACTGACGGCGAACCGCCAAGTAGAACTACTTCTCTGGCTTGCCAACTTAGAGCTGCGCCTACCGCCCTACGGCGATAACAACTAATTCGCGTTTTGTGATTTTAAGTCTTCCAAACGATGCTTGATGCCGACTGACAAAGGGTGTTCCTTGCCTAAAGTCTTCTCAGCAATTTCAAAAGCATCTTCACTTTTACGCAAAGCCAATGCACTTTTGCCTTGGCGACTATAGAGATCGGCTAAATTATCAAGACAGATAGCAACATCAGGGTGGCGTCCACCAAGAGTTTCGCGAAAGGTCTCGAGGGCCTTAAGCTGTAGGTCTTCAGCCTCTTTGAGCTTACCTTCCTTGACATAGAGACCAGCTAAATTATCGAGAGCTGTTGCCACAGACGGGTGCTTTTCGCCATAGGTCTTGCGCATGATAGCCAAAGACCGCTCGTAAAGAGGTTCAGCCTTATCACTCTGGTTCAATTCACGGTAACTTTCTGCCAAATTTCCCAAAGCAATTGCCAGGTCAGGATTGTCAGCACCCAACTCATGCTCATAAACAGCGATAGCCTTAAGTTGAACGCCCACTGCGGCTTTGAAGTCACCCTGCTTCTGAAATAAGAGGGCAAGATTATCGTAAACAGTGGCAACTTCAACAGATTCTTTGCCGCGCATTTCGCAAAGAATAGCAATGGCAGCTTCATATAACGGCTTAGCCTCGCCATACCGACCTTCGTCTTTAAGGATACCGGCCAAATTGCTAAGTTCTACAGCAAAGCCGAAATTGTCCTTTGGCTCATTTTGACGAATTAACTCAAGCGACCGGCGCGAAGCCTTTTCTGCCAACAAATAATTGCCCTGAGCTTTATACAATTGCCCGAGATTGCTCTGGCTGACAGCCACCCGAGAATCACTCTGGCCAAATCTCTGGGCAATTTCATATGCCCTCTTCAACCGAGTTTTGGCACCCTCTAGGTCGCCAGCTAGTAAATCTTGTTTTCCTGCCTGAGTGGCTTGCTGCCAGGCTTCATGCTCAACTAGCTTGTGCTCTTGCCTGTCATTTTCTTGCCTGTAGCTATTATCTAAAAGCACCGGCTCAGATTGCGTCACCAACGAGGCTGAGGAGCCATCCGCAGAGAAACAGCTTGGCTGGCTAAGGCCGACCAAGGCATAAACACATAGGCTCAAGCTATATAGCGGGACGCGCATAAGCCTGCTTCATGGCGAGGAAATTACTGTTACAGCATAACCAAATTTGCCCTAAGACAAAAGGCGCTATTACTAAATATTCGACCTTAATACTAAGCCGCTAGATAAGAAGCCGCACATGCAATTAAATTCTGAGCCTCTGCTGGTCGATGAGTGCGAGTAAGTAAGTTGGCGTACCCTCTCAAAGTCTGCACTAAGTGAGGATTACCGTTGGCAAGCCGCTGATTCCTTTGCAAATTAAGGGCTCGGCGGTAAAGATACTCGGCTTCAGCGTAAGACCCGAGATCGGTATATAGATCAGCTAGCTGTTGTGACACCACTGCCACGGCAGGATGGTTAATACCAAGGGTGCGCTCACTCAATTCAAGAACACATTTGGTTGAAAACGCTGCCGGAGCCAATTTTGATTGAACGAAGTAAATCTTTGAGAGTTTCAACATTGCTTTCATTTCATCAAAACTAGAGAAGACAGACGAGTCTTTCTTAAGCCTAACATTGCGCAAGCAATATTCTTCTGCTAACTCTAGCTGATTAGTTCGCTGATAAAGCTCGCAAAGTAAGTCTAGAGTCACAGCAAGGCGCTCATCAGACTTATCACTAAGCTCAGCCTCTAACAAGGCTGCATGAAAATTGGCCTCTGCATCATCAAGCCGATTCTCGCCCATTGCCCTTTCACCAGCAGCGACAAAAGGCTGCCAGGCATTCTTTAAAAATTGCGCCATGATTCCTCCTAAGGACGGGGGTGGTTGCCACTAAGGGAAAAAGAGATTTTAAATTGTTAGTAAAAGCGAAGATTAGTTCGGGCTATTGGTTAGATGTTATTGACTTGCGTGCCTGTAATTTGATTATGCACAAAGGATGTGTCGAATCTGTGGCAAAATCAGCAGCAATCAATTGAAAGCTGTGGCAAAGCCAGAAATTTAGAATGGCAAAAGAACTTTAACTAGAGAACTTTGGCTTGAGACCTTAAGCTCAGACCTTGCGCTTTCGTGTTTTCAAAATTTCACCAGACTGAGCATCAATCTCCAGATTAATCTTCCAGATGCCTTCACTTCGCAGCTCAATTTCCCAATTCATGGGCGTTTCGTCGCGCTCGATTTCAATTTCTTCTACCGTGGCGCCGGGGTACTTCGCCAAAGCAATGGCTTCAGCCTTCTCGCAGCTAATCGCCGCCTTTTTTGTGAGACTTCCAGCATCACCTTCGGCAACAGCTGGCAAAATTGCCGCACATGAAAGAATTGACAGGGTTAGAAAACTCAGAGCACTGTTGGCTGACAATTTAAGCATTTTAAAAGCTCCAGCAAGTAACTGAGCAGTTATACCATTAAGAGTAGAACAGGCAGCGTTTGACATCAGAGCGCCCGGGGAACGACTAAAGCGTTGTAGAATCAGCTTTTCCTCTACTTGAGAGAGTTCTCGAAGGTGCTTTGTGCGACCGGCAATAATTATTCCTGTAGTTCTAGTGCTCCTTACCGCTGTAGTGGTGGCATTGCCTTTGTTGCTGAGCAAGCCAGAGGATATAGAAGCACCAATTTCAAGTGTTGGAGTGGTCGGTTTGCAATATGCATTTCTCGACAAAGAGTACCCGGTAGTCACAAGAGTAATAGAAGAGTCGCCCGCAGCACTGGCGGGAATCAGTAAAGACGATCTTCTATTGTCTGTCGCGCACAAAAATGCCTCTATGATTGGTGACTACGACATTCACCAAGAACTTTGTGGAGAGCCAAACTCTTCAGTGCAAGTAACACTGAGAACCGTTGATGGCTCAATAATAGAACGCAATCTATTGCGCATCCAAGCCTCTGACTTGCCCAAAGAAGCCGATTCGAACTATCTCAATGAGCAATCGCAGTTGAGCAGAGAAGATTTTCTTCTAAGACGCGATGCCTTAGCGAGAGCTGATGATTTCTCTTACACCAGCCTGATTATGCACAACTTGCATCAAGGGCCAATAGTATTAGAATTTTTTGCTAAAGAAACAGGAGCGAATGGAGAGCTTGAAGCTGCCATAGAGAGGCTCAACAAGAAAGACTCGGAAGCACAAGATTCTAAGCATATTCAAATCACAAAAATTAGCTGCGATATTGCAGATAGCGCCTACAGAGACTTAGCTGATCATTTCAAAGTTACGGCTGCACCCACAGTCGTCTTTATTCCAGGTAATCGCGGTGTGATTTTGGCTCGCAATGTAGAAAGAGGGCCACTCAGCGCAGAACAAATCAAAAGCAAACTGACTGATTTGCTCTATGAAGCTAGGCAACCAATTCCGCAAATTCATACAGCACCAGCTGTGGTTGGACCTGAGATTGAAGAGCAGAACAGCTCGTATACGCCGCTCTCGAAGAAGCGAAACAGGCAGAAGTGAAGCGCTAAATCTCCTCAAGAACTTTACCCTCGGTCTCTTCACCCAATATGACCACCGCTAGAGCGGCGACTATCAAAGAACCAGCCAGCAGGGCCAAGCTAGCATTGCCATCTTGGCATACTTCCCCTGAAACAATTGCAGCAGTGGAACCTTATGTTTAACTATCTCAACAGCTGTCTATGCTACCACATGCGGTGCAGGCAGCTGAATTAGTCGCTCATTGAACTTGACGATTCAACATTTCCAAATTAAGTCGGCTAACAAAAAAGCCACCCAGATAAATCTGCGGCGGCTTTTTTACTATCGACAGGGGGACTACTGGGAACTAGAGCCGCACATATCAGTCTAGGGTATCACCCAATAGAATGAGAGGCTAACCAGCCAATCAGCCACCCGGCGGATGTCTATTCTAGACACGACTGTCAAGATTAGTTGGATGGTAAAAAAAGCCACCCGCGAGGACATGGATTTTGCGTAACCAGCGGCCAACATACAGAAAGCAAGACTTGCGCCGTAAAACTGGTCAACTTTCAATACTAGTACTTGTATTTCTGGTTGCATCACTGATTGCAATGGGTGCACTGGGCGTCGATATTGCCCACATTGTCTGCACTACTGAAGAGCTTCAAAGGGCAGTTGACGCCGGTGCTCTTGCAGGAGGGCCACACTTATCTGAGCTAGATAAAACCCAAGCCGTTGCCGAGGCTTTGTCGATCACCGCTGACAACAAAGCAGACGGCTCAAGGGTCTCTAACGAAGTGCCCGGAACGATCGTAACCGTAGTTACTACAAACGCCACGACTAATTCAGGAGGAACAGTCACCGTTAGCGCCCAGAAAAGAATAACTCACTTGTTCGCCCATTTATTTGGTCGCCACACCGACATAGTTTATGCCAGTGCCACCGCCGGTGGCATCGGCGAAGTAACTCAAATTCCATCTGGTAGCGCCTTTCCCATTGCCATCAGTATTGATGCTGCAACCCAAGTAGGGGGAGCGCAAGCTCCATTAATGGCCTGCCAGCCAGGACAGGCCTTCACTTTATACTTTGACAACAAAGAAGATAAGAATGCTGCCTTCACTTCGTTTAACACGGGGTCAGCCGATGTGCAGTACTTTAACGAGGCAATGAGCGAAGCATTGGGTCTCACTCATTCAGACCCAGCGGTAATTCCATCAGTATCAGTAGGCAGTGTCATCAATCTCAATAATGGCGAAGGTGGCTATCAGGCAATGAGCCACGAATTCTATTCCAAGATCATGGCTAAACCCTATATCCTGCTTCCGCTGATTGAAAACCCACCACCCTTAAACCAGTCAGGTGTGGTGATCGGATTTGTCGCTCTAAAAGTAACTGAAATAAGCAAGCGGAACGGGGTAGCTTCAATGAGCGGCATTATTGTCAAGCCGGCCGTTCTCGGTCGCTCCGGTGACACACCGATAAATATTTATAGTCAGGCCCTCAAGAACCTTTCTCCATCAACAGTGCGGCTAATACCCTGATATTTTGACAAACACCGAAGTAAAGTTTGATCCTCAGGGAACTATCCAGCACTTTCACAGTCTCCTCCTGTGCACCAACCCAAACGAGTGAGAGGCGAGCTAACCAATCAGCCACCCGGCCGATGTCTTAACTGGACAAGACTGTCAACATTAGTTAGATGGTAAAAAAAGCCACCCGCGAGGACATAGATTATGCGTGACAGGCGGCAAACTTACAGAAAGCAGGCTGGTCAATCGTTGGCAGAGGGTGCAGCGGTAATGGCCCTAATGCTTCCCCTCTTTATTGTGATTATTTTCGTCGGTGGCGAAGTCGTCCAAGGCTACCTAATAAAGAACGTGCTCACTCAGGCAGCAAGTAAGGCCGCCCGAGACATGTCAATTGACTATTGGCAGGATAAATCTATAGCAACTAGTCGCTTTCGCCAGAATACCAATGTGTTTGATCGCATTCGTATCACTGGAGTTATAGCCGATTCGCGGCAATTTAGTGACGCTATCTTCGATACAACTGCTGTACCGCCAACGGTCACGGTCACAGTCACTTATAGCGGCGGCTTATATGGCCTCGTGCCATATCCGCAGCCAGACCCACTTGGCCTCGGTGCTTACTTCAAATTGTCGTCATCGACGATACATGCGCTGGAGTAATAGAAATGCGAAATTTGCGCAGTAAAACTGGCCAACTTTCAATACTAGTGCTTGTATTTCTGGTTTTAGCCCTGATTGCAATCGGATCGCTGGGCGTGGACATTGCCCACATTGTCTGCACTACCGAAGAGCTTCAAACGGCAGCTGATGCCGGTGCTCTTGCAGGTGGGCCACACTTATTTGAAACTGATAAAACCCAAGCCATTACTGAGGCTTTGGCCATCACCGCTAGCAACAAAGCAGACGGCTCAATGGTCTCAAACGAAGTGCCAGGAACGCTCGTATCAGTGGCTACTACAAACGCCACGGCTAATTCGGCAGGGACGATCACAGTTAGCGCCCAGAAAAGAATAACTCACTTGTTCGCTAAGATCTTTGGTCGCCGCACCGACGTTGTTTATGCCAGTGCCACGGCTGGTGGCATGGGTGAAGTAACTCAAGTTCCATCAGGCACGGCCTTTCCAATTGCTATAAGCATTGACGCGATAGCCAAAGTCGGAGCAGGGCAAACGCCATTAATGGCCTGCCAGCCTGGACAGGTCTTCACTTTATACTTTGGCAGCAAAAAAGATAGGAACGCGGCCTTTACTTCATTTACTTCGGGGTCATCCAATGTGCCGTACTTTAGCGCGGCAATGAGCGAAGCACTGGGTCTCACTCATTCAAACCCAGCAGTCATTCCATCAGTTTCGGTAGGCAGTGTCATCAATCTCAATAACGGCGAAGGTGGCTATCAGGCTATGAGCCGTGATTTCTATGCCAATATCATGGCTAAACCCTATATACTACTTCCTCTGATTCAAGGCCAACCGCCTTTTAACCAGTCTTCGGCGGTTATTGGCTTTGTCGCTCTAAAAATAACAGGAATCAGTAAGAACAAAGGGGTAGCTTCGATGAGCGGCATTATTGTTAAACCTGCCGTTCTTGGCCGCTCAGGCGACCCGCCTACAGGAGCGTATGGCCCAGCCCTTAGGACTCTTTCTCCATCAACAGTGCGGCTTATCCGCTAAATTAGGCATCCACGGCTAACAGTAGTGACATCAAAGACAGGAAGAATCAGTGGAGCGAGAGCTAACAATAGAAGAAAAGACTGAAAAGACTGAGAAGGTCGAACCGGAACAGGTAAAATCTTCTACGGTAAAAGCAGCGCAAATACAAGCTACGTCGATAGAGTCGGCACATCCACCTCAAAAATCTGTGCTCGTTCTTGACGACGATAGCTCCTTCCAAGACCTAGTCGGAAGCCTACTGACTGCCCACGGCTATGAGGTCTGGCCCGCGCGAACAGCAGCTGAGGCCTCCTCTTACCTGGCAGTCAGGCAGCCATCTATGTTGATTGTCGACTACCGATTACCTGTAATGGATGGCATCACCTGGATTTCTAAACTGAGAGAGAGCGGCAATAATTTGCCGATACTTTTTGTCTCGGGTACTTGGTGTGATGCAAAAACTTTCAACTGGCTTCGAAACATCTTGAAAGTGTCGCTGATATTTCGCAAGCCCATAGATCCCCAGTTATTCTTGCAAGCTATCGAAGACCTATTGCCTGCAGAGGCTACAGTAGCTGTAGAGCACGAGCAGCGAGAGACCGTACAATCTCTGCATTCTCTCAACAAAATTGACTTTTCTAAGATGCTGGAGAATGGAAATTACGAGGATAGTCTGCAAAAGCTTGATGAATTGGTGATAGCAGCAGGTGATGATCCACTTGTTCTAAAAGAACTTGACCAAATTCGACGAAAGGTTAGAACACAAAAAGCAGTTCACTCGGCTCGTGTGCAGTATATCACCCAGATTCCTGCGATTTGGCGAGACTTGGTTCAATTAGTAGTAGACGCTAGAAACAAAGCCAATTCCAATTCTGATTCTAATACGGCTGATCATTCAATCACACTGCTAGCCCTCGAAGCAGCACACAAGCTCAAAGGCACATCTGGTTCATACGGCCTTGCCCATATCTCTGAAATTGCCGCTGAGCTAGAAAACTTTCTCAAATGCATAGACCCGTCTTGCAGCAAAGAGGAAATGGGTATTTACTGGGCTGAAATTGAACGTCTTTTGAATGATGGTCAAAGCATAATTGATACTCTAACCCATGTAAATCTAGAATCGGCAGACGGCAAAGAAGAGAGAGCGATCTCCCTTTTGCTGGTCTCACCACAAGACACCTATCGCACTTTAATTTCACATTCGGCCAATTTCAATATTGATGTACATGTTGTTAACAGCGCAGCTGGTGCCGTAACTCGTGCCAATTCAATGCCCTTTGACATAGCGGTGATCGATCTCAGCTTAGATCCAGAATCAGGCGGGCTGATCGCGTCACTGACAAAGAACTTGCGTTCTATACGACAGTGCCAAAAGATGCCATTCATTTTCATTGCTGACCCTTCTCAATATTCCAACATCTCTGCTCTGATTTACGCAGGTTGTGCGGGGCTACTAGAGCCGCCTGTCAGTGTTGAAGCGCTGGATGAGTCTGTTAAGTCACTGGGCGACGCATTTAAGCACAGAAAGCAGAGAATTCTCTGTGTCGACGATGATCCTATGCTTACTTTCTTTTTGAGCTGTGTCATGAGTCAAGATGGCTTTGAGGTTCAAGCCTTAAACGAGCCAATCCACATTCTTGAATCGTTAGAAAGCTTCCAGCCTGATTTGGTATTGCTCGATGTAATGATGCCTGGACTAAGCGGCTATGAAGTATGCCGCATGCTGCGTGCTCACAAAAACTGGAGCCACGTGCCTATTATCTTTTTGACAGCAAAAAACGACATGGATACACGCAGTGCCGCATTCCAGGCTGGCGGCAACGACTTTTTGGGCAAACCCGTTGTACCCGAAGAGTTGCTGGCCAGAGTGCAAGCACACTTGGCTAAATCTAAACTAGAAAAACACAGCGATTATGATGACGTATCGGGTGTGCTTGAGTGGGAGCACTTCCAGAAGCAAGCCAAACGCTTACTGAAAGAGAGCAATACAAAGAATACACCGGCATCTTTGGCGGTGATTGTAGTAGAAAACTATAGTCAACTCGACGATCGACACGGAGATTATACAAAACAACAGGTATTAGCCGAAGTTGGAGAGTTGCTCTCGCTGCGCTTCCGCACAACTGATGTTCGTGGCATCCTGAAAAGTGGTGCCTTTGCAATAGTCTTCAAGGGCGAAAGCAGTGCCACATCTAGCAGTGCCGTAGCCTTACTGAAAGAAGAAATTGCTCGCAGCATTTTCACCCGTACCAGTGGCGAGCATTTCCAAGTTATACTCAATACGGCCGTTGCTGATGCTGGCATAGACGGACTTACTCTTGACTCACTATTAGAATGTGCAGTACAGCGCCTTGCCGTTTCGGATCAGCTAGGCAATCCAACAGTTACAACTGGAGACTTTCGGAGATTTTCGCTCTAATGAATCACACAGACGCAATCAAAAATGTACTTTTGGTTGATGACGATACCAATATTACTTTCTTGACCAAGCTCACTCTAGACGGACTTACCGACTGGACTGTGATGGAAGCATCATCTGGTGCTCAGGCACTGCAGATAGTCGAGAGCTTCATCCCAGATTTAATTCTACTTGACGCTATGATGCCCGGCATGGACGGTCGCACCACCTATGCAAAATTTCGAGAAATACCAGCTCTCGATTCAACCTACATCATTTTTGTAACGGCAAAAATCCAAGCTGATGAAATAGGCCAATTTTGCGATCTGGGAGCCGAAGGTGTAATCACAAAACCGTTTGATCCAATGACGCTGGTTGAAGAGATTGAGCGTGTGATATCGCAAGCCAAGACTGCGCGAGTAAAATAGATGGGCAAGCCAAAACTGCTAACAGTACTGTCAGTCAGCTTTGGCTTGCTACTTATTGGTGTAACAACAATACTTTTGTTTACTTATTTTCAGCGCCAGCAAGTGCTTTATGGCAAAGTCGATCATGTATTGTACGAAATGCAAAACGTCATCAATTCTAAGGAGCAGAGACAAAAAAGTGCACTAGACATGCAAGAAATTCGGCACATTAGGAAGACACAGGACAGACAAATATTTGTCCTTGCTGTGGGTCTTACGCTTATCTTATTGCTCTCTTTTGAGGCCATAATGTTTGTTATGGCCAAGAGACTTGCAGACGGAGACCGCACCCTCGTTCAACTTGCCGTTACTCAGGCACTGACTGAGTCGAAAAATTTTGGCACTGGTGCACTGCGACTACTTTCTTCAATTGCTGAAATCTATGGCTTTACCTTTGGTGCAATCTGGCTTATAGATGAAGAACGAGGTCTAATTAGGCCGCATACGCTCTGGGCTTCTAGTAGCCTAAAGGACCAGACTTTCATTGAGGCAACGAGAAAGTTTGCATTCAAAAAAGGGGTTGGGCTGCCTGGAAGAGTTTGGCAACAAGGCAAGCCGATCTGGATTAGCGATGTGGTTGTTGACAACAATTACCCCCGCGCCAAAGCAGCCCTGCAAAGTGGTCTGCATGCCGCCCTTGCTTTTCCTATTCTTTTAGAAGACAAAATAATTGGTCAAGTAGAGTTCTATTTCCCCAAGGTACTCCCGCGACAGAAAGGCTTGTTGATTCTATTGCCGACCTTTGGCCACGCCATTGGTGCGTTTCTAGAGCGCATGGATTTAAAAGAAAGACTGACTGAAGAAGCACGAATAGCCACTTTTGCTGCTCTTGTGGGGCAAGTAGTGAGCAGTGAATCTAAACTTACAGACATGCTAGAAGAATGCGCCAAGCTAACAACCGAACATCTTGGTATTGCCTTTTGCGGAGTGTGGACGGCTGAAAAAGGTGCACGATTCTTTGAACAAAAAGGCAAATCTGGTGACGCATCTTCTCTTCCAGATATGTCTAGGCTTTCTCTGGACCAAGAAACAATCGAAAGCCTCAAAGTTTCAGAACAGAAATTTGCGCGCAACGGGCACATTATATTGAAGATTGCTTATAAACAAGCAGGCGTGCCTCAGAAATTTGTGCCTCTTTTAATAGCGCCTCTGCTAGTTGGCACAGAGCTCGTCGGTTTTATAGGTGTGATGCAAGAGACACAATTTTCAAAAAAGGCCACGCCCGAATTGTCTATAGCATGCAAGAATGTTGCTCTAGGTATTGCCCGTTGCCAAATCGAGGCAGAGCTTGAGGCCAACGATCGACAATTCACAGAAATCACTACAAACTTAGAAGAAATGGTTTGGGTAACTCAGCCAGGAGGATTCGCGCTCAAATGGGTGAGCACAGCTCTGGCAAGGTTCTTTCATCGCACACCTGAGCAGCTGATTCAGGAACCGATAATCACCGTCGAAGGCATACACGAAAGTGATAGAGCAGCCGCTTTTAGATTTTTCAAGAATAGTGCAGCTGGCCCAGCTAGCATTGAATATAGGCAGCTCGATGCTGCTGGCAAATGGCACTGGTTGTGGTGCCGTTCGTATCCCAGCTTTGATGAAAGTGGCAGACTAGCTGAAGTATATGGTATCGCTATTGATATCACAAGCAAGAAGGAAGCAGAAAAGAATGTTCATGAATTCTATTCAATGGTGTCACACGAATTGCGCACACCACTAACTTCGGTTCACGCCTCATTGCGCATCATGGAGGGCGGACTGGTTGGTCCATTAAACGACAAAGTCAAAAAATTGGTGACCATTGCTAGGACAGAAAGCGATCGATTAATTCGCTTGATCAACGATATTCTCGACATTCGCAAATTAGAAGCTGGCATGCTCGAACTAAAGCTGACTGAAGTAGACATCGTAAAATTAATTGAGCTATCCCTGGCTGAAATGAAAGGCCTAGCCGATAACGCTGGCATTACGTTAGTCAGTGACATAAAGTGGTCGGGGGTATTCGACGCCGATCAAGATAGAACAATGCAAATGCTAGACAATCTTTTGTCAAATGCCATAAAGTTTTCGCCCAGCGGGGCAGAAGTAAGAGTGACTGTAGAAAAAGTAGAAGACAATATACGCTTGACAGTTAGCGACAACGGGCCAGGCATTGCAAAGGAAGAGCAGAGCAAACTTTTCTGCAAATTCCAACAACTTGATTCATCCGATTCAAGGCCCCAAGGAGGGACTGGTTTGGGCCTAGCCATCACCAAAGCCATTGCCGAACAACATGGTGGCGCAATAGGACTTGAGTCTGAACTAGGAAAGGGTTCCAGCTTTTGGATTGAGTTACCATTAAAAGCAAGGCCGGCGCTGACACGGCCGTCAGCAACAGATCATTTAACAGAGGGGCTGAACGAAGGACCGACCGAAGCAATAGCTCCCTCACAACAAAGATGTAACGTCCTACTAATAGAGAAAGACATTGATTACGCCAACAAACTGATTAGCCACCTCGGCAAGGCCGGATTCGATTTAACAATCAAAGATACGTTCGAAGCAGCAGACGATTTCATTAGGGCTAACAATCCAGCCGTTGTACTGGCAGATGTTGACGGCCTTCCAGATTGGGTGAAATGGTTAGGGCGACATTCAACAGATGTGCTTGGTCCTAAGTATATTGTCCTGGCAGATACAGACTCTTATCGTAAGTATAGAAAAAACACAGCAAATACAATCTGGCATGAAAAGCCCTTTGGCAAAACCAAAATTAGAGCAGCACTAGAGTTCGCGTCAGCTTCCACCTATGCTCAGAGGCTTATGACTTAAGGTAGATTTAGGACCAGATTTAATTTAGGTCTAGATCTAGTCCTACACTTAGGGCTAGTGCTTAGGCACAAGCTCGCTCCGTGGAAGAAGTGGAAGAAGAAGAAGAAGAAGAAGTGCTAGACGATGATGAATACCACGATATCTCTGCCTGACTGGCAAACTGCTTTCTCTGTAGCCTATAAGCTCGCTGATAGAGAAGCTCTGCTTCCTTAAGTGAACCAAGAGCGGTGTACAAATCTGCTAGTTGCTGAGCAACAAAGCCAACAGCGGGATGATCAAAGCCAAGGGTCTGTTCGCTCAGCTGCAAAACGTGATTAGTTGTGTAGGCAGCAGCTCCGAGTTTAGACTGCGCATAGTAAATCTTGGAGAGCTTTAGCATTGCACGCAGCACGTCTGCCTTACTGAACGATTCGCAGTTCTGCTTAATTCGAAGCGAGCGTAAACCGGCTTCTTCGGCCTGTTCGTATCGATTAAGTCCTTGAAAAGTGTCGGCTAGCAAGTCTAAAGTAGTAGCAAAACACTGCTCGGCATTTTCACAATCATGGGCCTCTAAAAGAGCTGTCTGAAAAAGAACAGCAGCATCTTCTAGTCGATTTTCTTGCTGCGCGATTTCACCGGCCTCAATAAAAGATTGCCAAGCATTTTTCAAAAATTGCGACATGAATCCTCCCTCAGATGGGGTTGGCTATAAACATAGGCGCGAAACATAGGCGAGCAATCTACTTAAGAACGATAGTAAGGGGTGCGATTCACAAAGGTGAGATTTCATTGTGCCTCCACAAGTGTGGCGAAATCGTGGCAATTTTAGAAATTTCTGAGTAAAAATCAAAAAAATTCCAAATAAAATACGCACGAACAAAAAGACCACCCAGATTGCTCTGCGGCGGTCTAATTACTATCGTCTGACTGCCTATTGCTTAGTTTTCGAGGCTAACTGCCTTTCAACAAATTGATGCTAACCGTGGCCAAGTCTGATTGGGGAAACTTGCAAAAATGCGCCGGGTCTGGGTGGAGGCCTGCCTCGACAGCAATTTGGTTATAAACGTCCACTTCCACGATGTACTGATCCGAGTACCCGTGGGTTGCATCGTATGCGGTGGCTGATGTGAGGCCGATATTTGCGGCAGCAAGCTGGGGTGAGATAGTGTGCAGTTCGATGACCAAAAGTCCAAAGCGACGCACGTATGGCTGCCAACGGCGGAAGTGTTCCAACAGGCCGGCCTCTACATCGTTGTTGTTCAATCGTCTGCCCCGAAAGCAGAAAGCTCCGGTAGACTGACTGACCCTTGCCAGAGGGTGAGCCGGTGGCTCCCATGGTCGGTTGTGGTCAAGGAAGGTGCGCACGTTGAGCAGGTCTTCCAGCGCTATGCCGTAGTTGTCACTGAGGTCACGGGCGAGGAGATCGGGTCGCCCGATGTCGCCCCAAGTGACTTTAGCCCAAATATCGGCCTTGGAAAGGTTGGCACGAGTGACGCGAAGGGCGACTTCATTGTAGTCGGCACCAACCAATAGCAAAGGGTAATCTTCTAGCATCGTTCCACGCAGCGTGCGCTGGGAGATCACCTCGAAAATGTGCTGCAAAAATGCGCCATTGCCACAGCCCATGTCGACTATGCCTTTTGGCTGCTCATCAAGAGGACCGTTGAATAGTTCAATAATTATCTCGTCTATCTTTTTGAAATAACTCATATGCGCGCCGCCACTTCCCCACACGTTCATTTCGCGGTCTACGTGCAGCTCGGGCAGTTCGGGCTTGGTGTTCGTCAAAATTTCGGCGTTGCCAAATATGAGTTCTTCGAGGTTTCGGAAAGTAGGAATATAGGAAACTGTCACTCCGTAGGCACTAGCCCTGCGGGCAAAAAACAAGCCCTTCTCTGTAAATCGATAGGTCTGGGCTTTCTTTTCGAACCAGCCGAGATATGCAAAAAAATCGAGAATTTTGCCGAAGCTCTCTGTGTCTTCGTGAAATTCGTCCGCCTTGAACGATGCTTCCATGAAGTACTTGTGAAACATTCCGCCCATGCCGAGCGAGACAACGGTAGGGCCAATAGCAATGCCTTCAATGTGCATCAACACTTGTTCCTGGACGCACCTTGTGTCGGGGTCGCTTGAAAATTCGATGCCATAATTCTCGCGGTATTTTTTGAAAATACCCTCCAACACGCTAAAGGGAGCTCTTTCGAATTTGCGTCTGTGAAATTGACCGGAAAGGCGAAGCAGCGTCACTACGTCTTTGTAAAGTCGGCAATGCTCGAAGGCCACGGCACTCTTTGCATTGATACTATATTTGACTTTGTTGTTGACATTGTCTACTTCGGTGTCGAGCCAACCCTGAGAACATAGGATGCGCAAAGCAACGTTGAGATATCCCTCATTGGCTTGGAATTTGGAGGCCAATTCTGTGACATCTGACGTTTTGCGATCGAGCAGGTGCTGTAAAACGCCCTTCTCAAGCAGTGTATAGGCAGTGGGTGCCGTTGCGATTCCGTCCAAATGACGGAATATCGTAGCGCGCAGGGCAGCTTTATCTTGTTTGGTCAACGACATGATGATATGAGCCAATATTGCCGGAAGAATTTGGCTAATCTTATCAAACCGTGAAGATGCTGGGGCGGAAGTTGGGGAGGATGGTGGAGAGGACTGGGCACTATTAAGCACGAACAAGAAGACCGCCCAGATTGCTCTGCGGCGGTCTAATTACTATCGTCTGACTGCCTATTGCGTAGGCTCGATATTTCTTGCTGCTTCAAGTCAGAATCCACAGCTAGCGGGTTATCACTACAGTTTC